>Ga0268262_10000231_pt1 | contig 74487 bp, 56 predicted proteins | sample TergutNc150P3_FD_190354 | JGI IMG/M metagenome (GOLD analysis project Ga0268262, IMG submission 190354) | Nasutitermes corniger P3 segment gut microbial community from laboratory colony in Florida, USA - Nc150 P3 (SPAdes) (version 2) | ecosystem: Host-associated > Arthropoda: Insects >...
TTACAGAATTGTCCAGCAGTCTATAGTTGATAAATGAAATGATTAGATCGGAAACTATAAATATAGCCAATATAGGGATTAATACTTTTATTTTGAAACTTAGTTTTTTATTGCGCATTTTTACTCCACCTGTTCCGGAGAAAATTATACAAAACAAAGCGCGACAAAAGTGCGACAAATATAATGAACAATTGTACCGCAGGCACCTGCGACTAATCTTTTTCTATTCGCGTTTGTCGCGCATTTGTCGCGCTTTTTGGGGTAGGATAATAAGAATGGCAAATCTAATAAACATATTCACAAAGACAAAACTCAGAACTAAAATCATCAGCATCGTCATCGCCATTTGTTTATTCGCGTTATTGGGGATGTCAATAGCAAGCTATATTACCATTAAAAAGATGTCACAATATTCGGCAAAAACAAACACGGCGCTTGGCGACGGAGCGGCTGACAGCGCAAGCGGCGCATTACTGGAACAGGCTAACAATTTTTTAATGATCATAGCCGGACAACAAGCCGTAAATTGCAACACCATGTTGGATACCTTCAAATTTGATGTGGAACTGCTCGAAGGCGTCGTAACGGATATATTCAATAACCCGCAATATTATAATCTTGGCCGCACGGTAATTAAACCATCCGAAACAATCAAAGGCGTTTATTCAGGTACATATATCCTGCCGCAAACCGTTCCCATGACAGAAAAAATAAGACAGGAATTAAATTTGTTAAGCAACCTCGGATTACTTTTGCCTACGCTGACCAATAACCCCGACATCATCGAATTCTATGTAGGAATGGAAAGCGGACTGTTTTATAACTATACCCCGCTTATCTACGCTAACCCCAAATACGATCCCAGAACACGTCATTGGTATAAACAGGCAATCGCACACCCCGGCACGGTGATATATACTGAAGTGTATGAGGACGCACTCGGATCGGGATTAGTCGCAACCGTGTCAAAAGCTGTTTTTGACAAGAGAGGAAAACTGTTAGGCGTAGTTGCGCTTGACATCATGCTGGATAATTATAAAAAACTTTTAATGGAAACACGCATATTAAAATCCGGATATGCGTTTATCATCAACAACGAAGGAAAGTATATATTTCACCCGGATATAGACACACAAGATTTTCAACCAAACATACCGCAAGCCCCGCCCGGCTCTGAAACAGCCGAACCTCAACCGAGCCCGCAGCCATCGGTGCGGGAGCACCGTAAAGGTTCCCCTCTTGAAGGTTATAAAAGGATGATAAACGGCGAAACAGGATTTTTCACCGTTGAGGAAAACGGCAGACAATTCTTCATCGCGTTCAGCCCCATATCCGTAACCGGCTGGTCGGTAGGCGTTACCGTAAACGAAGATGAGCTTCTGTCAGCGCTCGGATCGCTTTCAACACAGTTGTCAGAGCTGACCGGCGAAGCGAAAAAGAATATCGAAAAAATGTCCAATCAGGCGATTATTACTTTTATTGTTATCTTTACAGCCGTTGCGGCAATGGTCGTTTTTTTGTCGTTTTTCCTTTCCTTTTTAATATCCAAACCCATTCAAAAAATGACGGAGGAAGTGGTAAACATCGGCTCCGGTCATTTGGATGCCATGATAGAAGGCAGTTATAATGACGAGTTTGACAAAATCAAAGACGCTGTGAACTCTATGGCGGCGGATATAAAAACATACATGACGGAAAAAATGCAAACAGAACGCAAACTATCCGAAAGCCGTATCTCCATAATGCTTTCCCAGATACAGCCGCATTTTTTATACAACGCCCTTGCCGTCATATCAAGCCTGTGCGATAAAAACCCTGCCGAAGCAAAAAAAGCTACCGTTAATTTTTCCAATTACCTCAGGGGAAATATGAATCTTTTAGAGCGCACAGAACCAATCCCGTTTGAGAATGAACTAAACCATACAATAAGCTTTTTGAATTTGGAAAAAGCCATGTACGGCGAAGCGTTAAATGTAATATATGACATACAAACAAAAAATTTTAAACTTCCGGCTCTTACCATGCAACCCATTGTTGAAAACGCAATCAAGCACGGCATAGGTAAAAAAGAAGGCGGCGGCTCAGTTTCAATTTCAACAAAAGAAACAGACAGCGGTTATATGATAATTGTTTCAGATAACGGCGCAGGTTTTGAACAGGATAAAATTAACGATGACGGACAACAGCACATCGGAATTAACAATGTCCGTCTGCGGCTGTCCGCGCAATGCGGCGGATCGCTGGAAATAGAAAGCAAACCGGGCGAAGGGACAATAGCCAAAATAATTATTCCGAAAGAGGCACAGATTGACTGATACCGATTGACACTATTTAGGCGGTTTTCTGTTCGTGCTGTTTTTCCCATTGTTTTTCACGCGATAACAAGACGCAACCCCAAATAATGAGAGGAAAGGTACAAACTACCATAAAAGCAATTAACCACATAATTACCCCCTGTTCTTTTTTTGTGAAGTAAATCTAAGTCCGAATACTGCCAATAACACAAAAATAACAGCGCCTGCCGCTATTATTATATATTGCGGCAATTCGCCTTTTAAGATACCGCCTAAAATGAAACTTGCAAATGTCAGTTTTGACAAGTCCAGTAACAATTTGCCGAGATTTTCCCTTAATTCGGGGTTCTGCTCTTTTCCCATGTTTATAATATATCGCTTTTATACTTTGGGGGCAAGTGGAGATTTATTCGGCTTTTGCATACGCAAACAATCTATGTATTGCCGCCGGTTTCCGGACAGCGTTACATATTCTCTATTGTGCCGCCGGAAGCGTGGGCGCGGGGCTTTGCGTATTATTCTTGAGCGTGGGCAAAGCGGTGCCATTCAAATTCCCGCTGATATTCCAAATCGTGGTACTAAAGCTGCCGAAAACGTTAGACTGTGCCGTACCTATACTATTAGATCCGCCGTTTTTGGCTGTTTCTGTTGTATCTGCGGTTGGTACTGCCTCCGAGCCGCTTGCGCCGATTTTCATATCCGCGCGGGCTCTGTTTCCGGTGAGAGTGCCGCTATTAATTCCAGCCACACGACCGACATTGCTGCTGCCGGTTACCTTGGCGCCGATTGATACGCAGTATTGCACGGTGCATCCTGAGTTGTTGTTTCCCACTATGCCGCCTGCCGCGCTGCCACCGGTAACGTTGCCGGTATTGTAGCAGTATTCCACCAGACCGCTTTGCTGGTTAAGCCCGACAATACCTCCGACATTGGAAGCTGAGCTTGCGTTGCTGGTAACATTGCCCGTGTTATAGGAATTTCTTATGTAATTACCGCTGAGAACATTAGTCCCCGCAATACCGCCGACTTGCTGATTGCCGGTAACAGCGCCCGTGTTGTAACTGCCGTCAATCTTGCCCTGAGCCGTTCCCGCAATGCCGCCGACCTGATTTCTGCCGCTTACTGTTGCGTTGTTTCTGCTGTTTTTCACAGTGCCGTTATTCTGTCCCACAATGCCGCCGACCTGATCGCAGGTTGTACTGCCGTTGACGGTTCCGCTAAAAGTGCAGTTGTCTATCGTGCCTTCAATTTCGCCCGCAATGCCGCCGATACTCACATAATTATTGTTTTGGCTTACCGTGCCGCTAACGTTCATGTTTTTCGCCGTGCCGTTTGCGCCGATATATCCGAATAACCCTACATAAGAAGCGCCGGTACTGGATATGTTCAAGCCGGTGATGGTTTTTCCGTCCCCGTCATACGTGCCGGTAAATTTGTTGGTGTTTGTGCCAATCCTCGTAAAAGTGCCTGACAGGGTTATGTTCCCCGTCTGCTTGTAGTACGCCGTAAGCGTCCAGCCTCCTGTTGTTGTTTCTGTACCGACCTTGCGGAGATCGGCTTCGGTGGCGACGATGAAGGGATTTTCCGCCGTGCCGGGTACAAGGTACGCCGCCGGAAGCGTGGGGGCGGGGCTTTGCGTGTTTGTTTTGAGCGTGGGCAATGCGCCGCCTGAAATAAAATTCAAAGCGGTGTTGATATTCCAAATTGCGGTATCCCAACCGCTGAAAACAGTGGACAGCGCTGTCGAATTGCCTACAGCGACATTCTCGCCGTTTATATAATATGCTCCTATATTTGTGGTTGGTATTGCCTCAGCGCCACCCGTACCGATTTTCATATCTGAACGGGCTTTGTGATAGTCGAGCATAGTTCCTCCCCCTGCAGTTCCGGCTATACGACCGATACTGGTAGAGCCGGTTAGCTTAGCGGCGAGCGATACGCAGTATATGAAGGAACTGCCATTGGCTTTTCCAATTATGCCGCCGACCTCGCTTGAACCGGCAACATAACCGGTATTGTAGCAGTATTGTACCTGCGCGCTTTGCTGGTTGAGCCCGGTAATACCTCCGGCATTGGAGTTGGAACCGGCGGTACTGGTAACACTACCCGTGTTATAGCAGTTCTTTATATAAGTACCGCTGCCGGAATTAGTCCCCACGATACCGCCGACTTGCTCGTTACCGGTAATGTTTCCCGTATTGTAACTGTTGTCAATTTTGCCGTTATTCGTTCCGGCAATGCCGCCGACCATTGTCCTGCCGTTTATCGTTGCGCTGCTTTTGCTGTTTATCACCGTTCCAGTGGGGAAATTATATCCTGTAATGCCGCCGACCTGATCGCAGCTTGCGCCGCTGACGGTTCCGCTAAAGGAACTGTTGTCAATCGTGCCTTCGTTTGCGCCCGCTATGCCGCCGGTACTTTCGTTTCCGTTATTCGTTACCGTGCCGGTAACGTTCATATTTTTCACCACGCCGCCTGAGCCGATATAGCCGAAGAGCCCCAGATAATAAGAGGCAGAGGAGGTGCTCATGCTCAGGCCGGTAATGGTATATCCGCTTCCGTCATACGTGCCGGTGAATTTGGTAGAACTGTTTCCAATCCTCGTAAAGTTACCTGACAACGTTATATTCGCAGTCTGTTTGTAGTTCACCGAAAGCGTCCAGCCGTCAGTGCCTGTGCCGACTTTGCGGAGATCGGCTTCGTTGGTTACAAGGAAGGGATTGTTCGCCGTGCCGTTCGGGGGTACAAGGTACTCCGCCGGAAACGTGGGAGCCGGGCTTTGCGTGTTTTGTTTGAGCGTGGGCAAATCGCCGTTTACATTCAAATTCCCAGTGGGTATATTCCAAATCGCTGTGTCAAAACCGCTGAAAACAACGGGCTTTGTCGTCGTACCTCTAATGACATCTGCGCCGTTTACGGCTGTTGTCCCTATGTTTGCGGTTGGCGCTGCCTCTGCGCCGCTTGCGCCGATTTTCATATCTGAACGGGAATAATTGGCGGTGAGAGTGCCGGAATTATATCCAACCACACGACCGACATTGTTAACTCCGGTTACCCTTGCGCCGAGGGATACGCAGAATTGAACGGCATTTTGGCTACCGCTATTTCCTACTATGCCGGCGACAAAGTTTGAACCGGAAATATTGCCGGTATTGTAGCAGTATTCCACCCGTCCGTTTGATGCGTTATACCCGGCAATGCCTCCGGCTCCGTTGAAGTTTCCGGCGCTGGTAACATTACCCGTGTTATAGCAGTTCTTTATATTACCGTCATTACTCCCCGCAATACCGCCGAGAAACGCGTTACCGCTAACGCTTCCCGTGTTGTAACTGTTTTCAATATTGCCGTTATTCGATCCGGCAATGCCGCCGACACTACTTTTGCCGCTTACCGTTGCGGTGCTTCTGCTGTTTATTATCGTGCCGTTGTTATTATTCCTTCCAGCAATACCGCCAACATCATCGTTGGTTGTTCCGCCGTTTACGGTTCCGCTAAAGGAACAGTTGTCAATCGTGCCGTTATTAACTCCCGCAATGCCTCCAGTATATGCGGAGGCTCCTGTGCCTTGGGTTATCGTGCCGGTAACGTTCATGTTTTTTACCGTGCCTGTTGCGCCGATAAAGCCGAATATACCGGTATAACTTGTACTGGTTCCGGTTATGGTCAAGTTAGTGATAGATTTTCCGTCCCCGTCATATGTGCCGGTGAATTGGTTTGATGTTGTGCCAATCCACGTAAAACTGCCGCCTGTCATCGTGATGTTCGCCGTCTGTTTGTAGTACGCCGAAAGCGTCCAGCCGTCAGTGCCTGTGCCGACCTTGCGGAGATCGGTTTCGTTGGCGACGAGGAAGGGAGCTTCTGCGGAGCCGGGTACAAGGTACGTTGCCGGAAGCGTGGGAGCGGGGCTTTGCGTATTTGTTTTGAGCGTGGGCAGATTGACGCCTGGGGTCAAATTACCGCTGATATTCCAAAGCACGCCGTTCCAGCCTGTGTTGAAAACTAAAGACTGTGTCGGAGCCGCACTCATACTGATAGTTGAGCCGTTAGGTGAGGAATCTGCTGCGGGTGATACTGCCGCCTCTGCGCCGCTTGCGCCGATTTTCATATCTGAACGGGCTACGTTGCCGCCGAGAGTGCCGGAACTGGTTCCAGCCACACGACCGACATTGCTAGTGCTAGTGCCGGTTACCTTTGCGCCGAGGGATACGCAGTTTTTAACGGTGCATTCTGCGTTGTTGGTTCCCGTTATGCCGCCGACAGCAGTTGAGCCTGAAACATTGCCGGTATTGTAGCAGTTTTCTACCAGTGCGTTTAATTGGTTAAGCCCGACAATGCCTCCGGCATGGGAATTTGAAGCGGCGGCGGAGGTAACATTGCCCGTGTTATAACAATTCCTTAAATAATTAGTATTGTCGGAATTAGTATTCACTCCGGCGATACCGCCGAGTTGCTGGTTCCCGGTAACGCTTCCCGTGTTGTAACTGTTTTCCAGCTTGCCCTGATTCACTCCGACAACGCCGGCGACAGCGTTTCTGCCGCTTACCGTTGCGGTGCTTCTGCTGTTTATCACCGTGCCGTAATTATATCCGGTAATACCGCCGACCTGATCGGCGCTTGAACTTCCGGTAATGGTTCCGCTAAAGGAACAGTTTTCAATCGTGCCATTATTTGAGCCCGCAATGCCGCCGGTTAACGTAGTGTTGCTTCCGTTTTGGGTTATCGTGCCGGTAACGTTCATGTTTTTCACCGTACCGCCTGCGCCGATATTGCGGAATAATGCTAAATAATTAAAAGTGCCGGTCATGGTCAAGCCGGTGATGGTATGATTTTGCCCGTCATACGTGCCGGTGAATATGCCTGTGCCGGCATTGCCAATCCTCGTAAAGTCGCCGCCCGTCATGGCAATGTTCGCCGTCTGTTTGTAGTGCGCCGAAAGCGTCCAGCCGCCGTCGGTGTCTTCAGTGCCGACCTTGCGGAGTTCGGCTTCGTTGGAGACGAGGAAGGGATAATCTACCGAGCCATCAGACACCGTAACAGCCTCGCTGGTTTTGCTGATGTAGCCAACAGCGCTGACGGTTACTGTGTAACTGCCCGCCAGAGTCGGTGTGTATGTTGCCCCTGTCGCGCCTGGAATAGCGGAACCGTCTTTGTTCCATTGGTAGCTTACTGTTTCGCTCCCGCTGTATGCGGCGGTCAGTTCAGTGCCGACGTAAACGCCGGTATTCGGGTTTACCGTGATGGTTCCGAGCAGGTCTATCCGCTTCAAATCTTCCCCTTCAAGAGTGATGGTCGCGCTGCTGGTTAGTCCATTGCGCACCAGGACCGCTTCGGAAACCACCGTCCGCAGTGTATCTTCCTTGAAAAACTTGAAATGGATTAAATAATCCCCTGCGGGTATCTCGTTTTTTTCATAAACAAAATTATTAACAAAAATATCTCCGGTGTCGGGGGTAAATTCCTGCGAACCGTCAACGCCTGTTACGATAATCTTTGTAATGCCTGCAATTGCAGGAATACTTATTGTAATCCGTATCGATCCCTCGCCGCTGTCAATAACTGACATCAAAAAATGCACCTGATTATTTTTCGTTAAACTAATCGTCTCGTTTTCAGCTCTTCCCCGAAATATTTTTTTACCGGAACTGTTGTAAGCGTATAAAGTAAAATTCCATGTTCCCAGCTCCAGCTCTACTGAAGCGCTCGTACCGTAAAACTCTTTCAATGGTTCTTCATCTGCGCCGCCTATTCCACCCATCAGTTGATACTTTTCAACATCCGCAAGAGGAGCTTCAGGCAGTACGGTTCGCGCCGCCTTGTCCTCTACAGTGAATGTTACTTTGGCTCTTTGCTGTTTTTGATCTTGAAACGTGTCAGGGCATGCTAAAAATAAAAATGTTAGAAATGACAGTCCGAAAATGCTTATGCCTCGCTGAAACAATGTTCTTTTCATATACTTACTCCCTTCCTTTTAATTACTCACCGTAATCCGGCAGCGTCCGGAGCGTTTTTCTCCGCTTGAGTTTGTTACAACTACGACAAGCTGGTATACATCCGCCGGTTTATTAAAGGTATAACTTGAGTTAGTTTCCACAAGCTCACCGTCCAGATACCATTGGTATGCCGCATACGATCCGGTTACGGTGAATACTTTATCTTCGTTGGCTGTGGCTTGCGCGGTTTGTTCGATTAGTTGCCACTCATCTATTGCCGTCCAATCAATGACTATTTCGAAGCTGGGGTTCGTAATATTCGCCGTAACAGGCGCGGGCTGTCCTGAAAGCGTATAATGAGCCGCGTCCGTACCTGTCAAAGACCAGCCGTTAAATGTAACGATCTTGTTGTTTCCTACCGCCGCGCTCGCAAACGATGCTGTTCCGGCAACAATCGTTACCGTATCGCCTGAGATCAATCCGTTGATTACCGGGGTTCCGGTAACTGTCGCCGTTGTTGTGCCGTCGTAAACTTTGTTGCTTGCCGACAAACCGGTTATGGTAACGGGCTTGGGATTAACCGTCAGCGTGTAAGTTGTTTGCGCATGGGCATATACCGCGTCAGCCGCTTTCTCTGCGGAAATAACAGCGGAACCTGATTTAACAATTGTTACCTGCCCTGAACCGTTCACTGTGGCAATTGTTGTATCACTGCTGTGATATGTTATTGCGCCGCTTCCATAGTGCGCGTTTGTTATAGCGTTAGTGAACGGTGTGTCGCCGTATGTCTTTGTAATATGCCCGCCGTTATGTTCGCTAAAAGCGATGTGGTCAATTACCAAATCGGTATGGGTAAATATTGCGGTAATGGTAATAACTCCGTTTGAAGAGTCTGCGGCGTTTACGGTGTAGGTTCTTGTGCCCGATTCGGCGCTTTCTACTGGGGCGATTACGGCAGTAACACCTCCGAAGTCCAGTTGATTGTAATGCGCCGCATTTACCATCGTGTAGATTAATCGTACCACCGTACCGTCAATGCCTTTATCAGGAGACGCTGTTACAGTATCGCCGGTTAAATTGCCGATTATATCAATATTTATAACATATTCCTCAGGAAGCGGATTGCTTACGTTAACTGCCATGCTGGTTTTGGAATTGTATCCTGTTGCGCTTACAATTACGGTGTAACTTCCCGCCTCAATCGGAGTGTACTTATTTGAATTTCCCCCAACATTGATTCCGTATTTTGCCCACCGGTAAGTGACATTTTCGCTTCCGCTGTAAACGGCGGTTAATTCCATGCCGACGGTAACGTCAGTATTCGGGCTGATTATTATGTCGCCGCTCAGTATGTTGATCACTATATTCGCCGTAACGCTTGCGGGCTGTTCTGAAAGTGTGTAATTACCTGCGTCCGCGCCGCCCAAAGACCAGCCGCTGAATGAGACAGTCTTGTTATTGCCGACAGCCTCATCCGCAAATGAAGCGGTTCCCGCTATAACTGTTACCGTATCGCCGCCGACTAATCCGTTGATTACTGCGGTTCCGGTAACTGTCGTCGCCGTCGTACCGTCATAGTTTTTATCCGCCGCGGACAGTCCGGTTATAGTAACTGGCTTGGGATTAACCGTCAGCGCGTAGATTGTTTGAGCGTGGGCGTATATTGTGTCAGCCGCTTTCTCGGCGGAAATTACGGCGGAACCGGCTTTCAGAATTGTTACACGTCCTGAGTTGTCCACCTCGGCGACAGTTGTATTACTGCTGTGATATGTTATCGCGCCGCTTCCATGGTGCGCGTTAGTAATAGCATTTGTAAACGCCGCGTCTCCGTATGTCTTGGTTATATGCCCTTTGTCATGCTCGCTGAATGAGATATGGTCAATTATCAGATTGGTATGGGTAAAAACGGCGGTAATTGTAATAACTCCGTTTGAAGAATCCTCGGCGTTTATGGTATAGGTTCTAGTCCCCGTTCCCGCTTCTTCTACAGGAGCTATGTCGGCAGTAACGCCTCCGAAGTCCAGTTGATTGTAATGCGCTGTATCCGCAATTTTATATGCAAGCGTAACCGTAACGCCTTCAACTCCATTTTCCGGGGACGCTGTTATGGTGTCATCTGATTCATTTCCTAATTTAATAATTACGATAGTATATTCTTTGTCCGTAATAGGAACGCCAGTACTTATATCTATGATAAAATCCTGAGTAAAATCCCTTCTTTCCGCAAAACCGTTTGAGATTTTCGCTCTTATTAAAACCGTCCCGCTCGCATTGGTATATAAAATATTTCCGCTTATACTCGCTCCTGTGGTTCCGGCATTTATGACAGACCAAACAATATCTTTGTTACTCGCAAAAGCGGGTCTGATTATTCCTGTAAGGGTAAGAGGCTTTCCCGCCACGCTGGTTTTCGGCACGCCTTCAATAAACGTTACCTGTATATAAAACGGATCGGAATCGTTGCAGCCTGCCATTGCTAAAAATAATATGGCGAATAACAGATATATCGCGGTTAAGGACAGGATTTTGTTTTTCATTACTTCTCTCCTTGTTTGTTGGGTTCGCGGTAAAATTTTAAACAAATCGGACTCCTCCATAATTTAAAATTGCCAGCCTGCGCCTAGCCATGGGCGAAGACAACCGGAATTGTCGTCCTTAATAATAATATGGAAAAAACCAAGACCGGCTTCTAAATACAGTTGTTTATAAGCAAACCAAAGAAAGGACGCTTCAAAATTTAATTGGTGTATTAATTTGCCCCTTGTATAGGAATAATCTTCTATGTATATTTCGCTTACTTGATAAAGAACGGCGGTTCCTGCCTTTAGCGTAACAGCCATCCTATTGGGCAGAAATTTTTGCGCGACAATGTTAAAACCCGTTACTCCTGTTTGTATGTCGATTTTATCTTTATCTTGAATACCGTTAATTGAATACCATGAAGTTAACAGTTCCAAACCGGGACTGAACCATTGCAGTTTATTGTAGAGAACGCCGAAACGAACAGTCGCGCCTGATAAATAAAAATCATTACCGATAATTTCCTGCATTCTTCCGTAGATAGAAATTAGCGGAGTCCATGCGGCACTTACATACAAATTAATCCGGTTATCAGTTCCGTACATAACGATAGGAGCGGGTTTTATTTCGATGTTCTCCCAGTCGGACGCTTCTCCGGGGTGTTCCAGATAATCGTATGGGATTATCCGGTAACGGTATTTTCCCAAAGACAGAGAAACCTGAAGATTTGGCTTTTCGGTAAATTCCTGTAAGTACGCTTTATATACATTGTCCTCGTTTTTTTCTATGACAACTTCGTATTTAAGAGTGTATTCATCCCCAATCCAAACCAGTTGTTGCACATAACGCTGTTCAATGACATAATACCCGTCGCTGTCGTTTTGCTGCTCCGGTTCTTGCGCCCACATCGTATTGATAAGAAAAAACATCTCTGTTAAAAAAAACAAAAGAAATTTTCTGTTTATCATGGCTTAACCCCTGATCTGCTGATTATCTTTACGGGACCTGCCGGGGGAATGTCTATGACAAAACGTCTTTCCGCAGGGTTTCCATGTTGTTCAATTACATTGTTACGTCCAACATTTACCGCCTCTATGCGCCAGATAAAATTTCCCCGTCCAAGAGTTTTAATATCCGCTGACCATGAGGTGCGGTTTTCCGGTCCTATTTGTGTAATTTGCCGCCGTTCGCCGTTGGTTTCCTGATAAACAGTAAAAATATAACCATTTGCCCCCTGTACCGCCGACCATTTAAAATTTATATCGGCTTTTTTCAATTCTTCTATGCCTATACGGTATCCCTCGGCAGGCTGACGTTCCGCGGGAGAAGGAAGAAGCGGAATGGACAGAACCCGCAGTTGATGCGGAGTTTGAGCGGTAATATCCACACCTTCGGGGGTCTGCGCTTCCACAGTCCAGTACCATACGCCTTGTTCAAGACGGTCAATGCGGATTGTTCTGTTTGGATCGGGTATTTCTATCACAGCTCTTCCAGAGAGGGGATTAGTGTTACGCGAAAGAACAAACCTTGATTTTGCCACCGCTTCTTCGCTGTTCCAGCGGAATACCGTTTGTTGGCGAATGGCGGTCAATCCGGACAATACTGCCTCATTAGACGGCGATTCCAGCGTTATGCGCTTTGGCTGTGAAGAATGCGCCGGTTCTTCAGCAAAGATGAGAGACGGCATTTGCGATTCTTTGCTTTTAATTATACGAAAAGATGATGTGCGCGGATTAATAACGCCATAAGCACCGCCGCCGTTTTCATTGGCTTGAGCAAACACCGGCGTTACGCGCCAGTACCAGATTCCTTCTTCAAGGCTGGAATCGGAAAAGGACACAGTCGTTATCTGCTTTTTAATAATAGGATTTCTGAATTCAGGCGTAACGTCCACTTCCGCAATGTAATATGAAACATCTTCCATTTGCGACCACTGAAAATACAGTTTCGGCGGCTCGCTTTCATAAAAAAACTGACGGTTTTTTGCGGGACTTAATAATTCAAGTCCTTCAACATCCGTTATGGTGAAACATCCCGAATCAAGAATTGTGCCATTATAAGTCAGCTGCCAATTCCAAAGACCGGCGGAAAGAGCCGCCCGTGCCGAATCGTTAAGTCCGTTAAGAGTACGGACGGAACGGATAAAATATCGGTCTTCAGTTATTTCAAGACGCAGCGTTTCATCAGGCTTAAGATTGATTCTATTCCATAAAAAAACTACATTAAGCGGCTCATCGGCGTTTTTACGAAAAAGAGCGTTGGGTTTTGGCTGAACAACAAAGGCGGCGGGTTCAGAGCGAATTAATCCTTCGCTGTCCATTGAAATTGCCGCTCCCTCTCCAAGTTCAATCTTGCTAAACTCGCCGTTCTGCCCTTCTTCCGCGATTACCGCCGAACCTTTACTGATTTGCAGAGCCACGCCGTTTTCTCCGGCGGCGGCGTTAAGAGCGGTTCCCGGCTTCGCTTTCATCTGCTTACCCATGATATTCAAAACAACACCGCCGCCTTCGGGAGCGGTAACAAGCCCTATGCCGCCTGAGCTAAGATCAATTTGAAATTCGTCTGTTTCTTTGTCGTAACGCAGGCGAAGAAGAGTATTTTCATTTATCGTAATATCATTGCCGCCTACATGAAGATCGATTTCCGAATTATCTCCCACGCGGATCATGTCGTTGGAATATACGGGCGATTCTCTAATCAATCTGTCCCATATTACCCTGTCCGACATGCGTCGCTGTACAATATTTCTTTTTACGGAAACAGTTCCGATTGGCGTTTTGTTATGCCCGTTAAGGGTTTGAAACAAATCCTCCCAAAACAGGTTAACGCTGTATACTGCTCCGGAAAGACACAGCAGGATAACAAGTAAATCCGCAAGCCGGAATTTGTCCTTTGACTTCTTTTCGCCGCTCATTTTCATTTGCCGCCGATTTTGTATTTTTGCTCTTCGGCATTAACATCCGCCTTTGAAATGTCAGGCGGTTTTATCCCTAACACTTTCCGTACTTCCGCCAATGTCTTGGGTCCCGACAGAACGGCTTTATGGTTTACAACCGCAAAAAGCCGCACCGGTTTTTCTTTTCCCTTTACAGTTACAGGCGGCATTTCTTCGACAATAATCTGATCCTTTACCATGTTCCAGGTATCTTCGGTAATCAAAATATCCGTGCCAAGAGGTTTGTTAAGCGCTTCAACACGGGACGCGAGATTCACAGGGTCGCCGATGACAGTGTACTCCATGCGAAGATCGGATCCGATTTGCCCTGCGGTAACTACGCCCGTGTTGATACCGCAGCCAATGGTAATGGGCGGGTTTCCCATGTTTTCTTTTTTTCGATTCATGTTTAATTTATATAAAGCTACTCTCATCAGCAGAGCCGCCTTGACACAGTTAAGCGCGTCTTCTTGCGGACTTCCCGCGGTAGAGGCTGTTCCCCAATGCGCCATTACCGCGTCGCCTATAAATTTATCAATAATGCCGTTGGTTTTTTCAACACATTCAACCATGCGCGTTAAATATTCGTTAAGCCAGAAAACAATACGGTCGGAAGCTTCGCTGCCGAATGCTTTTACAAAATTTTCCGATTTTTCGGTAAAGCCGCGGATATCAGAAAAAAAGATAGTCGCATGTTTCGACAAACCTCCGGGTTTGATTTCTCCGCGCATGGCATGAACCGCAATGTCACGATTGGTAAACTTACCGAAAACATTTAACGCGGAACACATTTTTCCGAAACCGGACATTAACACGCCTATTTCATCGCGGCTGTGCGGCGTTAGCTCCACATTAAAAATACCGCTTTCGATTTTACGCGTCGCCTCAGCCAGTGTTTTAAGAGGCACGGAAATACTTTTTGCGAAAAACCAGATACACATTATCGAGATAAATAAAACCGCGGCGGTCAGGTAGAGATTACGCCGCGTGGTAGCGTTTATGCCTTCAAATACCTTGTCGTATTCGATTGTGGTAATTACAACGCTGTCCGCCGTATTAAGCTTTGTATAGGCAAGATAGTGGCGTACTTTTTTGGTTTCTTTTTGTTTGTTATTTTTACTGATTTTTTCCCACAAGTAGGAAAAGAGAGAGGAAGATGAATAATTTTGCGTTAGCTGAACATCAAGTTCAGCTAACATCTGCTTGCTGCGGTCGGGACTGTTAAATATCTGTCTGATAATTTCCTGTTCCGACAGATTCACCTGAGTTTTTACCCTTTCTATGTCGGCATCCGCTACAATATCGCCGTCGGAGTTTATAAGGAAAGACGAGTTAACGCCCATGCTGAAACTTTCGTTCAGGTTTTCGCTTGAGAACAGAACACAGCCGCTTCCTCCCTGTATCGGGAAGAACATAGCGGCAAGATATAAGCTTTTCTCTTTGTTAAACCGGGGTGAGGCGTTGATGAGAGTTGTTTGCCCCATCTCGGCGTTTTCCCGCATTTTTACATTGTTGTCGCTGAAAGCGTCCGCAAGAGTTGTATCAATTCCCCGTGTAAGAAAAAAACGCTCGTTGACAAATACCCTATCCGGATGGGAACCTTGCCTTGCGGTCTCGGCGGAGGTTGTTGTATAGAAAAGAGCCGCAATCTGCGGGTTCTGAGTAAAGAAATAATTTGCTTCTTTCTGTATTGTTCCATCGCGTTCCGCAAGAGCCGCCGTACGGGAGAATGTCAATGAGAGCAGACGCATTTTTTCGAGTATCTGTTCCGTCTCGGCAGCCGCGCGGCGGTTCACTTCAAAATTGTTTTCTTCTGCGGATACTTTCAGGTCTTCATGAATCAGCCATGACACAAGGGCGGTAATGGAACCAAGGGAAACCAGCACGATTATCGAAATAATGGTTATAAGTTTTGCTCCGATAGAAAAACGTACCGTTGAGCCGTTGCGTCTTTCTTTGATTTTATTGGTTTTTTTCATACAAAAAAATCCGCCTTTTATAGAATATTGTACAAAACAAGGCGCGACAAATATGCGACAAATACAAAGAGAAAAAAAGAAAGATTTGGATTTTCTGATTATAATTGCAAGGCAGCAATTGTTTCGATGATTATGTTTTCCTGATTACTTTTCTTTTTGTTTTCGGCTATTTTTTGCGCTCTGCGGTAGAATGTGGATTCTTTTAGTATGTCCGAAATTTTGTTTATCTGGATTTTATCGTTTTTAAAAATCATTTTTCCGTCGCCTGCGACTTTACGGTCAAGGTATTTATTCTCGGATTCCGGCATACCGGCCATACCCATTAATTCCTTAATACCGAAGTTACATTGATACGGTTCGCCGCTGTTAATGTCAACTCGGTTTTTTTCAAGCTGGATAAGCAAAGCGTCATAAATACGTCCTAACGGATCTTTTATGAATGTGTTATCAAGCTGACGGTAAAGCAGCCAAATGCGTTCAGACATTAATGTCGCCATGCGGACTATCATATCTGGTTGATCTTTTATAAGGTTTGAAAAATTTTCACGGTTAACCGCCAGTAATGTGCAGTCTTCGTAGACTTCGGCGGTAGCGGCGCGGGGTTTATCTTCCAACAGCGCCATTTCGCCGAAAATATCGCCTTTGCCGAGAACCGCAAGAATAATTTCTTTATTGTCAACAATCTTTGTTATTTTTACCGAGCCGTCCTGAATGATATACATGGTATGCCCGATTTCACCTTCGGCAAAAAGCAGGTGCTCTTTCGGATAGGCTTGTATCATTTTGTTTGGCGCATATTCCAACCTTAATTCGGTAACGTCATTTTCCATTTCGGCGATTTTTGCATTAATATCGTCTTTATCCGGCGCGTCGGGACAGAGAGCAATGTATTGGCGGTACGCGTACAATGCCGATTTTAATTTTCCTGAGTTTTTATAATAATCGCCTATTTGAACAATATGCGACGAATCGGCCGACGCTGTGTTTTTTAATGCCCGCTGCGAGAAAGCAATATCCAATTCACGCAGTCTTTGTGAGAAAGCCTTTACACTGTTGACGGCGACGCTATTGACTTTGCGGATAAGGCTTCCGTACTGTTTCCGTTCAACCGCCAGCAAGGTAACATTTGATATGGCTACCGCCGATTCAATATAGCCGTGCGCCGCCATTGTGGAAATTAAGCCAAACATTTCTCCGGGTCCTACCACGCTTCCTATTTCATCGTTTAACGCTTCGCGGATAATCCGTACATCGCCATGCTTGACAATATAAAATTTATCGGCGTTTTGTTTTCCTTCCACAAAAACATACGCGTCTTTTTTTCAAGTGGACGGTAACCGGTTGAAATTCAGCGGACATAATACCCCCAATTTGTACTCTATCAAACAAGACGCGACAAAAGCGCAACAAATATGGTTGTTATTCAAAAAACTTTTAAAATTTTTAATGCGGTAAATGCAGGTTTATTTTCTTCTGTTTTGCAGATAAGCGGCATAAATATCAGCCCAACTGTATTGCGCCATAAATTCACCGGCGTAAGAATTGAGCGCTCTTGCGCTGCCATTTAACACTTCATAAAAATCACATGACAGTTTATCAGGCGCAACCGCCAAATATTTCCATTCCTTGATTATTATGTCCTCGACGTTCAATGATTGAAACGTTTTGATTAAATCCGCTACCAAATGCCGGAAGTGGCTTTGCAGGGCGGATGAATCGTCCTTTTCTTCCCAAATTTCGGCAATAATTTCATTATTGCTGCATAACGCTCCTTTGCGGCTTACAAGATAGGCAAATAATTCCTTTGTTTTGGAACGTGTAAACGAAACCGGGTTTCCGTCTACAAAAACTTCAAAATTACCGAAAGTCTGCACACGCACCCTCTTATCGGATTTTATCTGAATCGGACAGCGAAGATTTTCCAGAGCATTTTTGATTGCTTCTTTGGTAACAGGCTTCATTACATAATCGCTTGCCTTAACCGTATAGGAATCCAGCGCATATTTTGAATATCCGGTTACAAATACGATGTTAGTCTTGATGTTAATTTCTTTAAGCCTTTGCGCGAGTTCAATGCCGTTCATTCCCCACATTTCAATATCTAAAAACGCTATATCGCATACGTTTTCTTTTGCATAGTCAAGAAGTTCGGACGGCTTGGAAAAACTGTGAACATCATCGTCAGGACACGCCTCTTTAATTGATGAAACAAGTTCTTCCAGAGCCAAAACATTATCGTCTATGGCAAGTATTTTCATTTTCCCTGCGCCTCCGTGTGATTGCCGTTTTTAGGAATTATTATCGCGGCGGTTGTCCCAGCGCCCGGTTTGCTGTCTATTTTAAGAGAACCGCCGCATTGCGCGGACAGCCTTAGACGGACATTGTTGATTCCGATATGCTGTTGTCCGTCGTCGTCAGTTTTTTCAGGATAAAACCCCGCGCCGTCATCTGCAATAATGACCATATAACCGTTATCTGTCTCTTTTGTCGAAATGGTAACAGTACCGCCGCCTTCTTTTTTTCCTATGCCGTGTTTTACGGCATTTTCAACAATGGGCTGAACGGTAAGAGCCGGAAGATTAAAGTTTTTTGTTTGTATGTCATATATTACATTTAACGCTTCACCGTACATGGCTTTTTCCAAATTCATAAAGCCTATTGTATGGTTTAGTTCATTCTCAAACGGAATAGGCTCTGTGCGCTCTAAAAGATTCATGTTTGCTCTTAGATAAATTGAAAAACTTATGGTAGCTTTTTTTGCTTCGGCGGGGTCTTTATCGCACAGTCTTGCGATGACGGCAAGGGCGTTGTATAAAAAATGCGGCTGTATCTGGGAAAGCATTATGGAGATACGGCTTTCGGCAAGTTTACGTTCTGTCATGAGTTTGTCTTCCATATGTGTTTTTATGTCCGCCGCCATAGAGTTCACTGCGTCCTTAATTATGTCAAACTCGTCATTGTAGCTGTCTTCGATTTTTGCGTCTAAGTTGCCCTTCGCTATTTTCTCAATACCAGTAACCAGATAATTAACACGGAGGAGAAGCCCGCCTACAACCAGATAAATAACGATGATAATGATGACTACCGTTATAAGCAAGAACATTAAAGAATCAAACAGAAGGCTGTTGCGCTCCCGATGATAATAATGCTCCGGCACAAGGGCGACGACGGTATTGCCGTTTTCGTTTTTGTAGCCGACGTAATATTGATTACCGTCTATATTCAGCCATGCGAACCCGTCGCCGGAGCTCACTGTTTTATACCAATCTTCGCCTGATACATCTTTTAAATCACCTTTAGGGTGCGCTGTTATGACTCCCCTCGACAACACCATACCAAAACCGTTTTGTCCTATTTTTGTTTCCTCTATGGTCTTGTAAATGTTGATTTCTTCCTGTAATCTGCCGATTACGCCGGCGTTAAAACCAACCTGAACAAAGCCGCCGCTCTTCCGCGCGACACCGGTATAATGATTAATGTCGCCGACATCGTTCTCGAACACGGACGCGCGCGGTTCCTCACTTAACTCTGTCAAGGTTCCGTCTGTCAGCTTCATATATATTTTTGTAGTTTCGTATAACTTATAATCAAAACCTATATATTTAGGGACGCTGCTTGCGATAATGATACCGTTTGAATTGGCAACGCTCAATTCTATAATATCCAGCGGCTGCGCAATTCTCAGCAATTTATCGGTTGACATCTGACCGGGCGTACCGTCCAGTATATCCACGACAGTCTTCGCTATCGCTATATGTTTCTCGTTGAGCGTTTGCTTGGTGGCGTCAAGTATAATATTCAAATGCCTGATCTGCGCCAAAATGCTGTCGGCAAAAATTTCCATATTGGCTTTGGTTTTCGTTTCCACAGATGATTCCAGCAGTCTGAAATTGATATATGAGATAATCAGAACAGAAATGATAAATATAGCCAATATCGGGATTAATACCTTAATTTTAAAACTTAATTTTTTATTGCGCATATTTTTCCTGCCTTGCCATATTTGTCATCTTAATATTCTACCAAGTAAAGCGCGACAAATGTGCGACAAACAGGGGGCTACGACTTTGGAATTGAAATTGTTACGGTAGTTCCTGTCCCAATCTCGCTTTTTATTTCAATAGTACCGCCGCATTGCCCTGACAGCCTTTGGCGGACATTGTTAATTCCGATACACAAGCGTCCGTTTTGAGCCGCCTTTTCATACTCAAACCCAACGCCGTCGTCCGATACAATAACAAGGAATTCGTTGTCCGTTTCGCTTGTACAAATCTTCACCGTTCCGCCGCCTTCCCGTTTGCCAATGCCGTGTTTTATCGCATTTTCAACAATGGACTGCACTGTCAGCGCGGGAAGGAAAAAATCTTTAGTCTTAATGTCGTAAATCACATTTAACGCGTCGCCGTACATCGCTTTTTCCAGATTTATAAAACCTTCAATATGTTTTAATTCTTTCTCAAAGGAAATCGGCTTTGTTTCTTCCAAAGAGTCCATGTTTCCCCTCAGGTAAGCCGCGAATTCTATAGTCGCTTTTTTCGCTCGCGCCGGGTCTTTATCGCAAAGCCTTGATATAACGGCAAGAGCGTTGTATAAAAAATGCGGCTGTATCTGGCTAACCATTATGGCAATGCGGCTTTGAGTCAGCTGCAATTCGTTTTCCTTCAATATTTTTTGAAACTGCGCCTGCATACCGATATAGATAAAAAGGATTGTCAGCGTTGACGCTATATAAACCGAAACATAGCCGTAAACAGACACTTGAATGACAACCGCGATAATCGGCAGGACGATGTAAGACGCAAGTGCGAAAGTTTCTATGCGGTTTAAAGACTTGCGAAATCTTATTATTTCGATAGAGTTAAGCGCCAAGCCGATCATTCCCAAAACCTGCGAAAGCCAATACATGCTTTGCCTGTGATAAACGTTGTTTTCATCAATAATAAAATACATATCATTCAAAAGCGATAAAAATGTCAGAATAATCGCCAAACCGCAAACGCCGTAAACCATGTGTACCGCTATCCGTTTGATCTGGATTTTCGACGCCAGATAAACATTGATGTAATTTGAAAAACACATAATAAGAAGATAACTGAATTGGAATGTAAAAAAATTCCCGATAAAACTGAGAACAAAAAAAAGCCGCCCTGCTTTGCTGATAGAATAAAACGCCAAAGCATCGCTAAGCATGAGTACGACATTGGAAAGCAGCACCCAAATAAACGCGCGGTTGATACGATCTTGCAGACTGTCACCAATCAAAATGCAAGCCATGATTGCAAGGCACATAACGCTGCATGATATTTCAATGGCTATATTGACTAAAATAAGCGTACTCATTGTCATTAAGTATAAAGAGAAAAGAGAAACAAAAAAAGAAGCGCGATAAATATATGACAAACAGGGAAAATGTAACATTAAATACATAATAACCGCCTTTATTGACACAAAACAATTCCGCGAATAATATGTATAAATGGCAGAAAAGATCAGCCATATTATAGGCGCGTCATTACAAGCTATTTTTCTAAAACCTTTCTATGCCTTTAAGCGGCGCTTTCCGCTCCTCTCTTACATTGTGAACAGGCTTATAACCATGACAGTAATGCTCTTTTTGTTAGGATTCGCCGTCTTTGGTTTGATGGCGCTTGCCCCCGGCGATATTGTTGACCAGATAATGATGCAGCAGCTATTCAGCGAAAATCAGGGGAAGGCGGGGCAGAACTGGCAGGCTATGACCGATGATCAGCTTCAGGCGCGAAGAGCGGAACTTGGTTTAGACAAGCCGTTTTACGTTCAATATTTCCGCTGGCTTAACCGAGTTGTCGTTCATCATGATCTTGGCGTAAGCCTTATTTCGCGCGCGCCTGTTTCGTTTTTGATTTCTTCGCGCATATTAAATTCACTCCTTTTAAATATTATCTCGCTTGTATTGATTACCATTTTTTCTTTTGCATTAGGCGTTTATTTTTCAACCAAGGCGGGAACAAAGACCGACGCCGCTGTAACATTTTTCGCCCTTGTGCTTCATGCCTTCCCCGGTCTTTTGCTTCTTATCCTGCTCCAGCTTTTCGCTTCCGTAACAGGGCTTTTTCCCGTCACGGCATACCCGCCCTTTCCGTTCTCGACAGCGCCTGTAAAATTTGTTTTTTCCTACGCTCACCACATCTTTCTTCCGTTGTTGTCGGCGTTTTTGGGCGGGATTGGCGGCTCTCTCCGCATGATACGCGCTACCATGCTTGATCAGCTTGGACAGCCATACATTACAAGTTTGCGCTCGCGCGGCATAGCGGAATGGCGCGTATATTTTGCGCACGCTTTTCGCAACACGTTGAATCCGTACATAACGGGAAGCGCAAACCTTCTGGCGAGTTTGTTTTCAGGCTCTCTTATACTGGAAATAATTTTTGCCTATCCGGGTATCGGAAGGCTTATGTACGAGGCTGTTATTCAGCAGGATATAAACCTTGTTCTGGCGAATATAATGTTTATTTCGTTCCTTGTGCTTGTCGGTATGGCGTTAGCCGACATAATACTCGCGCTTGTAGATCCGCGCATAAGGTACGGGAAAGAGTAATCATGAAAAAATTTATCAACTATGTTAAAACCCGTCCCGCCGCTCTTGTTTCGCTCATCTGTCTCGCCATCCTCTACCTTATGATGATTTTCGCGGAATTTTTCGCCCCCTATTCGCCTAACACTTCTTTCTCGGACAAAAGCTATCACCCGCCGAACGTCCGTTTTTATCGCGGGGTACCGCAGGCGCAGGAGTGGCGAATAATAAATTCCGTAACATGGAAATACGCCCGCGTCCGCGACCAATATTCGGCGCTGAAATTATTCGGCAAGGGAGAGCCGTATTTTTTGTGGGGATTCATTCCGGCGCAGAGGCATTTTATTACAACAGCGCCCTCAGCGTATCCGGTTTTTCTTATGGGGTCTGATAACTTGGGCAGGGATATTTTTTCGCGTATTGTTTTCGGCTCTCGCGTCTCGCTGACAATCGGCTTCGCGGCGACACTCATATCCCTTGCGCTTGCGGGGCTTGCCGGCGGAGTCGCCGGTTTCTTCGGCGGTTTCGCGGACTGGTCAATTATGAGAACATCGGAATTTTTAATGCTTATCCCTACCCTGTACCTGATACTGTTTCTGCGCTCACTCATGGCGTCTAACATGGATCCCGGTCAATCCTACATGATGATTACGATAATTCTTTCGCTTGTAGGCTGGCCCGGCTCGGCGCGCACAATTCGCGGTATGGTTCACGCAATCAAGCGCGAAGAATTTGTACTTAACGCGAAACTGGAAATGATTCCCTCCGTGGTAATTATCTTCAGGCACATTATTCCGCAGATAGCGAGTCTTTTAATTGTAAGCGTAGCGTTAAGCGTCCCCGGCTTTATTATGACAGAGACTGTCCTTTCCTACCTTGGACTTGGTATCACAGACCCGGCGGTAAGCTGGGGTTCTCTTATAAAACGCGATCTTTCAACGCTTTCAAATTTAAGAGCGTTCCCCTGGCTGTTAACTCCTGTATGGTTTTTGTTGGGCGTAACGCTTGGCTTCAATTTTATCGGCGACGCCCTGCGGGACTTTTTTGATCCGTATCATATTGTATTTTCCGGAAAAAAGAAAAAAGAGCAAAAGAGCGATGATAAAAAAGACGGCGAAAGCAATTTATTACTGGCTGTTAAAAATTTATTTGTCGATTTCTCCGTATTGCGCGGAAAAGAACATATAACCGTTCAGGCTGTGAGGGGGCTTTCGTTCTCTTTGCAAAAAGGCGAAACATTGGGGATTGTAGGAGAGAGCGGATCGGGCAAGAGCGTAAGCACTTTAGCGATTCCGGGATTATTGGCGAGTAATACAACCTTGCGCGGTTCAATTTTGTATGAAGGAAGGGAACTTACCTGTCTTGGAACTGAAGCGTTACGCGAATACCGAGGTAAAAAAATAGGCATGATATTTCAGGAGCCGGGGCGCTCTTATGATCCGCTTCAAAATATGGGCAATGTGTTTTTGGAAACATTCAGGAACAGCGACAGCGCGATTACAAAAGAAGAGTCGGCAAAAAAAGCCGTCGCGCTTCTTGAAGAGACGGGGCTTAATAACGGCATGGAGCGTCTTTCCAACTTTCCGCATCAATTTTCAGGCGGACAGTTACAGCGTATCGGTATCGCCCTAGCTCTCGCGCAAGGCTGCGAATTGCTAATCGCCGACGAGCCGACTACCGCGCTTGATCTTACGATTCAAAAACAGATAATTGAGCTCTTAAAAAACCTGCGAAGAACCAGAAATATCTCGATTATATTTATCAGCCACGACATTGATTTAGTAGCGGAAATTTCCGACCGCATCATGGTAATGTACGGCGGGCTTGCGATGGAATCCGGAACAGCGACGGAAATTACAAACAACCCGCGCCACCCATACACAAAAGCATTGCTTGCCGCCTCTCCCCGCTTTGGAAGCCACTATTCAAAAGAGCGTCTGCTCACCATTCCGGGGAAGGTCACAGACCCGTCCAGCCCCGAAAGCGGTTGTCCCTTCGCGCCGCGCTGCACGGAGGCTGCGGCGGAGTGTTCGCGGGCAATTCCGTTGCTTCAGACAAAAGACGGGCATGAAATACGTTGTTGTAAGAATTAATAATTTTTTCCAAGAATTCTACCACGAATCATACGAACCAACACAAGATATGCGCTAAAAGTTCGTGGTGTTCGTGGTTCACGGTTAAAAATCTAGTGGATAAAAAATAAAAAAGATGTTATCCTATTTACACCATGAAATTAAACAGCGAATCTTTAAACAACAGCGGCTTTTGGGAAAAAGCGGGTATTACCCTGCCGCGATTTGACAGGCAGGCAATGATTGCCGCTACAAAGACACAACCTAAGTGGGTGCACTTCGGAGCGGGAAATATTTTCCGCGCTTTTCCCGCGGCTATGATGCAGCAATTACTTGAAGACGGAATTGAAAAAACAGGCATTATTGTCGCCGAAGGTTACGACGGCGAAATAATAGATAAAAGTTTTACCGCTTTTGATAATCTGACTATCCTTGTAACGCTTAAGTCCGACGGCACTACGGAAAAACAAATTGTCGCCTCTGTCGCGTCTTCGTTAAGAATGGACAAGGAACTTTCCGCTTTAAAAGAAATTTTCGCCGCTCCTTCTTTGCAGATGGCAAGTTTTACCATAACTGAAAAAGGCTACAGTTTAAAAGGCAGAGACGGAAATATTTTGCCCGACATAGCGGAAGACCTTAAAAAAGGACCGTCCGCGCCCAAAAGTTATTTGGGACGCATCGCCTGTCTTTTACATGAGCGTTATACCCGCGGCGGGTTACCGCTTACAATGGTCAGCATGGATAATTGTTCGCATAACGGAGACATACTCTTTGCGGCGATGGAATCCGTAGCCAAAGGCTGGGTGGAAAACGGCGCGACGGACGCGGGTTTTTTAAGCTATGTTCAAGACAAGAAAAAAGTTTCCTTCCCGTGGTCGATGATCGATAAAATTACTCCGCGCCCCGACGACAGTGTGCGCAATATGCTCGTAAACTCCGGTCTTGAGGATATGCAGGGCTTTGTAACGGAAAAAAACACCTATGTCGCTCCTTTTGTAAACGCCGAAGAAACCCAGTACCTTGTAATAGAAGATGTTTTCCCGAACGGAAGACCGGCGTTGGAAAAAGCCGGCGTACTTTTTACGGATAAGGAAACAGTCGACAGGGTTGAAAAAATGAAAGTCTGCACCTGCCTTAACCCCCTGCATACAAGCCTTGCAGTCTTCGGCTGTCTGCTCGGTTACACGCGGATCAGCGAGGAAATGAAAGACGCCTCTCTTGTCAAACTTATCGAAGGCGTCGGCTACCAAGAGGGGCTTCCTGTCGTAACAGACCCCGGAATTATCAAACCCAGGGATTTTATCGATCAGGTGATAAAGGTGCGGCTTCCCAATCCCTTCATGCCTGACGCTCCCCAGCGGATAGCGATGGACTCATCCCTTAAAATACCCATCCGCTTCGGCGAAACCATAAAAGCCTACAAAAATACGGGCAAAAATTGCGCCGACCTCAAACTTATCCCGCTGGTCTTTGCCGGCTGGCTTCGTTATCTCCTCGGCATTGACGATCAAGGTAAACCCTTTGAGGTAAGCCCCGACCCCAATTATGAAACCTTAATTGGCAATCTTACGGGTATCAGACTTGGGCTAAACGTGTCTTTCCACAGTAAATTAGAACCGATTTTATCGAATTCCGCTTATTTTGGGGTAAATTTGTACGATGTTGGGCTGGGAAGGAAGGTCGAAGAACTATTTAGCCAAATGCTCGCGGGTCCCGCAGCGGTGCGTAAAACACTTGATTCTAACGTAAATATAAGTTAAAATGTTATTACCTGGAGGTCACCAATGAAAAAACTCATTGTCGTATTATTTATTTTGGCGGTAATTTCGCCGGTTTTTGCCCAACAAAAAGATGAACAAAAAGAATCTTTTTACTATATTAACGTGCCTGTGGAAAAAATATTCCGTTCCAGTGAGGGTTATATCGTTATGTACCGCAGCAGCGCTGCGCAAATCTCTGTAGTAGGCATTCCAAATGATTGGCTTTATGATTCGGCAGGCGTCGCTCAGATTGTAAAGTTATCTATGGCATCGGATTGGCCCACAATGACTGTATTTTACAGCGAAGGTAAATTCAGCCATTTGAGACTGTATACTCATCCTGCAAAAAGTCATGCAACATGGGGAAGTGTTATCCCGCAAGGAACCGACGTTAGCAGTTACTTTTCGGATAAGGACTCCTTTAAACTTCAATTTTGATGGATTCCAATTTAGATATTTCCGAAGTACCCAAAGAGCTTGTTAAGTACGTAAAAAACTGCTCTAAATTCATTATTGCCGGTCATAAAGAGCCGGATGTAGACTGCGTAAGCAGCCAGCTTGCTTTGCGCAGCGCTCTATTGCGAATGGGAAAAACAGCGATAGCCTGTTCCGCCGGTCCTTTTAAAAGACCGGAAACAAAGGAATATTTAGATAAATTTTCCCCTATCCTGCCGGAAATAAACAGAAAAGATACAAAAGTAATAATAGTTGATTGTTCTGGAAAAGAAAGAACAGGCGATCTTGGCGAAACCCTTAGTGAATTCCCCTGCGCAGTAATAGATCATCATGCCGCCGGAACTCATATGCCGTCAACAAAAGAAGCGCCGGTTTATATTGATTCAAGCGCGCCGGCGTGCGCGGTATTGATATACAAAGTAATTATAGCGCTCGGACTTGAGTTAACTGAGGAAGAAGCGTCTTTACTTCTCTTTGGAATTTGCACAGATTCAGGTTTTTTCAGGCATCTAACGGAAAAAAACGCGCAAGTATTTGAATTAACAGCAAAATTGATTTCGCGCGGCGCAAGCCCCAAAAAAACATTTTATAAAATGCACGGCGGAAAAAGCCTTGGTTCCAGAATATTAATGGGAAATATTTTATCAAGAACAGAGTCCCACTTTGACGGCAAACTTTTACTCAGTTATGAGACATTGAACGAATCCGAAACTTATGGTCTTGAAGGCAGAGATTCCGACAGTTTAAATCAATTGCTTTTATCGGTGAAAAATGCCGAAGTTGTTGTAATAATCCGCCAGGAGTTGGTCGACAATTGTACTGTGAGTTTAAGATCGATAGATAAAGTCGACGTAGCGCAAATAGCCGCTTCCTTTGGCGGAGGCGGACATAAAAACGCGTCGGGGCTCTCTATGAAAGGAGAGATTTCATTTGTAAAACAAAAAGTATTAGAAGCATTTAAAAATATTTTCACTAATTAAAACAAAAACTTTCAATATGACAAACATCATAAATATTTAACTCATTTCGCGGAATAATTTATTCACTTTCATGCCTAGTCGATATCTGGAATGAGGTGAATAATGAAAGAAGAAACATTAAATGATTTTTACTCTGAATATCTTTTAGGCGATATTAAGCGCGATGAGTTTGAAAGTATAATTTATACTTATCTTGTTAATAACAAGGGAAAAACATGTATCAAGCATTGGAAGCAAAATGAATATGAAGATTTTATTTCCTATTTTTATCCTAATATAAAAAAAATTATTGATTCTTATGAAGAAACAGGATCGTCATTTGAAGCGTATTTATACAGATTTATTCTTGTTTCCGCAAAAGAATATAGTGTGCGTACAATAACAAACGCGGTTATCGAACATTCAACATGGAACGCGCGTATTCCCGATATGTATGTATACGAGGACCCTCCCGCTTATAAAATTAACAGTAAAAAAGAAGAAATAACCAGAATGATTACCGGAGTAGACGGTAAAAAAAACACAAGAAGGATTTTAGCGCTTGTCTTAAAATGTTACTATTATGTTTCAGATGATTTTGCTTATAAAATCGCCGCGTTAACCGGCATTGACGCCAAAGAGTTAATAGATAAATTAAACAAAATACGAAAAATCAGACAAAAAAAGGATGACGGTATTTATTTCTTTAAAGAGAGAATCCACTGTCTATTTTACAGGTGCATAGTTTACGAAAAAAGACTTTCGACAATACGGGAAAATACTTTTGCGTATGAAAAAATGTACCGCCGTCTTGACAGAGCCAGACAACGGCTGGAAAGAATGCGCGAACGTATAAAAAGAGTTCGCACAGACGCCACTCACAAACAAATAGCGGAAGTTATCGGCATAACAAAAGGCACTGTGGACGCAAGCCTTTACAGACTTAAAGAAAGATGGGAAAAAATGTCAAAAAAGGCGGATTTAAATTAGTTAAACGAAAACGCAAATTTTGCTTCTTCGTGGTAATCATTTCCGGGTTCCGCAATACAGGAAGGAAAGTTGATCCGGTTGGGTGTGTCGGGGTAATGCTGGGTTTCCAGACAGAAGCCTGAATGTTTTGTATAAACGGAGCCTTGTTTGCCTTCAACTCTTTTAAGGTGGTTACCCGTATAAAACTGAACCCCCGGCTGCGTTGTGAAAACTTTCATACAACGCCCCGAACCCGTTTCGCTAATTTTGGCGCACGGACGCAGTTTCCCGATTTCTCCGTCTACCGTAAAACAATGATCATACCCTTTAAACGGTTTTAAAAATGAAGTATTGGAACAAATTTTTCGCCGCGTTTTAAAATCAAAAGCGGTTCCCGCTACGGGAATCAGTTTGCCTGTGGGGATGGCGTTTTTATCAACCTGCACATAAGTTGAGGAATAAAGAAGCGCCTCATGGGAAAGTATATCGCCCTTCCCTTCTCCGGCTAAATTAAAATACGCGTGATTTGTAAGATTGACAGGCGTCGGCATATCCGCTTTCGCGTAATAATCGCAAATTATTTCATTGGATTCCGTAAGACCGTAACTTACTACGGCTTTTAAGTTTCCGGGGAAACCGCAGTCGCCGTCGGGGCTTTCAAGTTCAAAACGCACGTAGATTGAGTTTTTTTCTTCGAAGCTTTCAGATTTCCAAAGAAGTCTGTCAAAACCGCGCGGTCCTGAATGGAGAGAATTTTTTCCGTCATTTGCAAAAAGAGCGTATGTTTTCCCGTTTAAAGAAAAAGCGGCGTTGCCGATACGATTGGCAAAACGCCCGACCGTTACGCCGATAAACGGTTCATTGTTCAGGTAGCCGCTAAGCTCCGAATAGCCAAGCAGAACATCGTCCTTAACGCCGTCGCGCGAGGGAACAATCAAACTTGTCCATGCCGCGCCGAAATTTGTAAGCGACAATTTTAAATCGCCCGCGATGAGAGTCCAAAGTTTAACTTTTTTACCATTGGAAAGAACGCCGAAAGTCTTTTTCTCTATTTTCATAGATACATTATACTCTTGCCTGTATTTTATATACAAGGTATAATAAAATAGTAAATAGTAAGATTTTATGAAAAAAATAATAGCTTTTATTGTAAGTTTATCAATTTCCGTCGTATGTTTTGCCCAAAGCGATCCTGTTGAAGGTTTTTGGACAAGCGTTGACGACAACACCAACAAAATAACCGCCGGCTGGCAAATATATCAAGAAGGCGGAAAACTTTACGGAAAAATTTTATCGTTAGCGGATTATTCAAAGGACGTAATAGCCGTTCGCTGTAATGAAAGTTATCGCGGCTTTCCGGTAGCGGGAAAAGTAAACGCAATGTCCGTCGCCGGAACACCCTGGATTTTCGGTCTAACAAAGAGCAAAAGCGGCGAATGGAGCGGTGGCAGCGTAATTAACCCCGAAGACGGAAAAATGTACACCTGCAAAATAATTTTCCGCCCCGCCGACGGCAAAAAGTTTAATACCGACACACTTGAAATGCGCGGCGAGATAGGGCTGGGCATAGGACGCAGTCAATTCTGGCGCAAGACCGATGCGGCGACCGCGGGGGGATTGGGACCTAAGTGAAAGTTGAGGGAAGTATCATTTTGATTTTTTTTCTAAATCTTCCATATCTTTCAGGGATTTAATCAAGTTAAGCACTATTTTCCGGTCTCGTTTGTTCAACGCTTCAAGGTTTTTCAGCACAATTCGCGAATCGGGAAACGGCGTAGAAGGGGTGCGCTCTTTTTGCTCATTCCCGGTAATAAGGTATTCCACCGTTACCCCCAAAGCATTGGCAATGCGTACGGCGGCGTCGGCGGAAGGCATGGAACCGTCCTCACGCAAGTAATTATCTATAGTTCGTCTATTTACTCCCGAAATTGAGGCTAATTCTTTAATCAGAATATCTTTGAAAGCCAATTCAGCCTTCAGGTTTTCCTTAAAACCCATAAATTTATTATTACTTAAAAAAGCGTAATTATTGCTTGACATAACGTATATTTAAGTGATATATGTTATATATGCGTAATAAAACGGAAAAAATTACAAAAATACGCAGGGAGTTTAAAAGTGAGGGATTCCTCTCTAAAATACGATGAAAATAAAAGAATCAATATCGAAAACTATTCATATGGGAACTTATAATGTGTATGGATATTACAATAATTTTTTGAAGGAATTGTTACTTTGGGATTCATTGACCGATCCGGAATATAATACTTTAAAAGAAAATTGCCCTACAAAAATTGTAATAAATTCTAATTCAATGATCATTACAGGCGGGGTTGCCAATAATCAAACTTTTTTTACCAAAATTCATGGAAACACATTGTATTTTATATATAACGATTCAGAAATCATATTTGGTAATTTTAATTCAGGTGATTTACACTGGACTTATGGACTGGAACCCGTATTATTTTCATCATATTCTAAAGTAAGTTCAGGTGATTCCCGTTGGACTTATAAACCGGAACATGTTTCTGAAGGCGCTTATGTTCTCTATAAAAAATTATAATTTCTTCAATCATAATCTATAAATTAGTCCTTAAATCCTATTGAGGGAAAATGATGAAACTATAAGAATAATAACCGCAAGAAAGGCGATAAAAAAAATAAATATTGTGGGGGTAAATAAAATGAGAAAAAAATACGATTTTACAAACGCAAAACCAAATCCGTATTTAAAGAAAAACCATTGATAAAATACCCAAAAAAGACCTCTTGACACTATATTGTAAATGTATTACATTTACAATCTATGGGAAATGTACTTGAATTTGAATACGACCCCGAAAAGAACAAACGTAACATCAGCGAACGTGGTCTGCCTTTTGATCTTGCCGAGTTTGTTCTTAGCGATCCCAATGTGGTAACAGAATGTGATTATCGCAAGGACTATGGAGAAGAAAGGTTTTTATCCTATGGTAAAGTTGAAGGACTTAGGCTTTGTCTATGTTGGACGCCTCGTAATGGGAAAATACGAGTAATAACGTTATTTAAAGTTCATAAAAATGAATGGGAGAAACATTATGGGAAAGATGATTAAAAAAAACTCGGAAGAAATCAGAAAGGAATGGACTCCTGAAAAACTTGCAAAGTTAGCAAAAAAGAAAATACCTGCGTTTTCTACAGGCATAACAGACGAAGATATAGAAACCGAAAATGTAAAGCGTATAGGACGCGGTTTTGCGGCGTTCAAGGAAAATATTAATAGGAACGGAAGACCTACAGTTGCGGAAAAAAAAGTTGTAGTCTCAATACGTCTCCCCGGTTCTGACGCAGAAAAACTTCGCGCAATGGGTAAAGGTTGGCAGACCAAAGTTGGCAATTATCTCGTTCATGGTATACGTCAAGGCAAAATTATCAGCGCGGAAACACAAGGGTAAAAGTTATATTCTGTCTTTCTTCTAATTCTCCCCCACCATCTTAAAAAATTCCGCCTGTTGCGCCTTTAGCAGCGCAGGCACATCAAGTCCGTATGGGCAATGCTGTTTGCAATGACCGCAGTTTGTGCAGTTGTCAATGAGGCGCATGTTTTTTTGCCATTCCTCTGACAGCCAGTATTCTTTGACTGCCCTTCTTGCCAAAAAGATTATACGCGCCGCGTTGTTAATGGGAATGCCGGCAGGACATGGCAGACAGTAACCGCAGCAGCGGCAGAAACTGCCTTGAAGTTCGGCTTTGTCTTTTTCTATGGCGCTTAACAAATTGCCGTCCAACGGGGGCGGGTTGTTTTCGTATGACAGAAATTCGTCTAATTCCTGCTTTTTTTGCATTCCCCAAATTGGGATTACATTTTCATATTGCCGCAAAAACGCAAATGCGGCTTTGGCGTTGCTAATCAAACCGCCGCATAGGGCTTTCATGGCAAGAAAGCCGATGTTATGCTCGCGGCAGAGAGCGACAAGAGCCAATTCTTCGGCGGAAGAGAGGTAAGAGAGAGGGTACTGCAAGGTTTCGTACAAACCGGATAATATTGCTTTTTTTGCGTTGTCTTTGCTGTGCGCGGTAATGCCGATGTGGCGGATTTTACCTTGCTCTTTCGCTTTTAACGCGCACGCATACAGACCGTCTTCGCCTTCGGGAAGCGGCACAAAGGACGGGTTGTGAAGCTGGAATACGTCGATATAATCCGTGCGCATCATTCGCAGACTGTTTTCGATATGTTCCATTAATTTGTCGGGCGTTTGCGCGGCGGATTTTGTGCATAACACAATTTTATCGCGCACATGGTGAAGCGCAGTCCCTATCCGGTCTTCGCTGGTTGTATAGGCGTTGGCAGTGTCGTATAAAGTAACGCCGTTGTCGTAAGCGCGCCGTAAGAGCGCGGCGCTTTCATCGTAAGAAATGCGCTGGATTGGGATACAGCCGAATCCGGTGCGGCTTACTGTTAAAGCGGTTTTTCCGAAAATTGTTTGTTGCATAATGTTTTTATTATACCATGAAAATATATATTTTATATAAAATTATTTTTAAAAACGTAAGCGTAATTTCGTACTTACAAGATAATAGCGTTCCTCCGGTCTCTGCGCCGAAATAATTAATGTAGCTCCCTGAAAAAGATCGTGGTTCAGGGAGAGAATCGGCGCAAATGACGTGTCGTCGAATCCTATGATAACCGCGGCGCTCACATTGGTGTAATCGGTAAAACGTAAAGTAAGACTTGTGTATAAATAGTGGGTATTAGAAAAAGTTCTTCCATAATCCTTCGCGGTTGACGAAGTTTTACCATTATACAGATATTCGGCAAGAAAAATTAATTTACCGCCAAATAAAGAATAGTCCGCGCCGCCGCTGAAGGAAAGTCCGTCAAGCCTTGTCTTTGCTTTGTGGTTGTAGGTGTAAAGCGCGTCAATGACAAACCCTAATATTAAATCGGCTTTTAAAGAAAGTCCCGCGCGATGTATACCGTTATCTGAACCTTTTTTGGGCGTTTCAAAACTGTACAGTGTCTGGATACTCGCCTTGTTCCAGTGTTTGTCAAATGACAATCCCGCAAAAGAGCCGCCTCCTTTTTGTGAAAGCGGATCGCGGGGCGCGGAATAAAATGTAAGCAGTTTTGTTTCTTCCGTTGGGTACCAAAAGAAAGCGGTTCCTAAAATTGCGCGCGGGCGGGCATCCGGTTTTAACGGATTTCTTGGATTGAGAAAATCCGAAGACCCCCACACTTGCCCATAACCAAACGGAAGACGCATCAGTCCGCCGTCAAAACTCACCGATTCGCCTAACAGCCGAAAGTAAAGACGCTCTAGTTCTATTCCCGCGATATAATTTTCTCCGTAAACATAAGGGGTCGAATCGAAGGGAGAGCCGATTCCAAGAGCCGACATTTGCTCAGCGTTAGCCGCATAATTTCCCGTAGCGGCTATTAAGTTTACCGCGCCGTAGACTGCCGCCCTGTCTCTGATTTTAGATTGAAATCTTATGTTAGCATATTCTTCCATTCCAAGCGAAAACCCCGGCGCGTCGCCCGCCGTGGATTGCAAAGAAGAATCCAGTATCCCAGAGACAGTCATTCCTTCGGCGTGAAGGTTAAGACCGCTGGTTAAAACCGCAACTACAAATAATAAAAATATTTGTCTCTTTAAATTTTTTAACCACAAACCACACGAACACCACGAACTTATCGTCCGTAATCTTGTCGCTGTTCGTGATGGTTCGTGGTTAAATTCTTTTTCCATTATCCATTACCTCTCCAAATTCCTCTGGCTGAACACAGAATCAGGAATAGGTCTATCCAACACTACTTTTCTCATAACAAAGGAAGTCTTGCTGTTTTTTCGCATAAGGTCGCGCATTTCTATTTCCACAGGGAAACGCCGTCCGCTGATTACTTCTACCTTCAATAAATTATAATCTTTCAATTTAACTCCCGAAAGAGCGAAAAGTTCATAGCGTAAAAGATCGCCGTTTTCTTTGTCTATCCATAACTTGCGCGAAGGATAACTTTCGGTCTTCTTTTTTGCTTTAAGCTCCAAAACCCACGAATCACGTCCGTTTACGGTTTCAGAGTCAGCAATAACGGGATCATAGCGGCCGGCTAAAGTTTCGTTGTTCAGCGTGTCTTCGTAGGACATATCGGAACCCATCATTGATTCTTTGAGCATGTGCCCTGAGATCAACATTACTTCTTCCGTATCAGGCGAATACACATAGAGCCTGCCGTCTCTTTTTAAATATTTTGTTCCCCTGTCTTCGGGATTTGTAAACTCAACAAAACTGTACGTGTTTCCCCTGCCCCACGCCTTCATTGTTTTCACATAACGGCGTCCCTGATACTCAATGATAATCTCACCTTCGTACTCAATGGTTGAGTAAATCTCATTGTTGTCCACCCGCCGCAGTAATTCCGCTGCCGATGGTTCTTGAGAAAAAGCGAAAGTTACAGTCATTAAAAACAGTATCAAAATAAATAATCTTTTCATTTCTTACCTCCTTAATGCTTCTACAGGCTCTACAAACGCGCTTTTCAGCGATGGTATCAACGTAAAGAGAGACGTTACCACAACGCCGAGAAGCCATGCGCGAATAATTATAAACGGACTAATTCCAAGAAAAATCGCGTTGCCAAGCGGCATCTCGCTAAAGGTGTCTCCGTACATATCTCCCATGCGGATGGGATACACTGACCCGATTCCGGCAATAATACCGCCGACAATCACTCCGGCAAAAGCGCCGAACATGGCAAGAAAAAGAGACTCAAAGAAAAACACCTTTACAATCTCGGCGCGGGTCATACCCAGACAACCCATCATGCCGATTTCCTTTATCCGCTCGTGAATGATCATTACTACCGTATTAATGATCAGGAAACTGGCTACAATCAGAAATACAAGAAATATCATCGTATAAATCGGAGTTACCATTTCCATTATCGCAACCCAGAAGTTGTCCCGCCATTCGGTAACGACATTGCCCTGCCCAAGCGCGTTTTGCACTTTGGCGGCAATCGCGCCGCTTTCTTTTTCGTTATCTGCAAAAATCACCAGAGACTGTGTTCCTTCGCCCAGCACTAACAGCCTCTGGAGCCGCTCAATATCCACGATGATAAATTGCTCGTCATACTTGATATAATCAAAATTGAAAATTCCGGTAATGACGGGACTCCATATCTTGTCGGAAAATTGGGCGGAAACTGTTTTAAGCGGAATCCTGTCGCCGATAGACAATCCCGATTTATGGGCAAAGACGCGCCCTATCGCACATTCATTTGTTCCGGGCGCGGGGTAACGACCTTCCAACAGCCCGTCGCTGCGATCCGTCAGGTTAAAATGATTCGCCGCCATTTCGTCTTCTATACAAAGCCCCCACAGTACAGCGTGCTTGGTTGTGCTTTCCTGCAATGTCGCAAGAGATGAAATCCGCGGAAACACGGCGCGCACACCGGAGATTTTCTTAATCGAAGCGGCAAGCTCTTTCCAGCTTTCACCGTCGGCTACAGGGTACTGCACGGGCATATATTCGTTTTCCGCATCGTACTGGGACGAAACAACTTTAACGTGTCCCAGATCGTAGATTTGCACAACTTCATGCATATTCCTGATCATTCCTTCTATCATGGATGAATAGAGTACAATAAAAAACACCGCTATTCCGACTGCCGTAACACAAAAAAATGTCCGCCGTTTGTTACGCCAAATATTTCTGTAGGCGATTTTTATCAAAGCGCCTGTGCCGCCTCGTCTAATGCGTTGTGTAATTTTAATAGCGGCGCAGGTTCCGTCTTGTTTGTAGTCAACTGTCATCAAAACTCCTTTTGTTTTAGGCGGCATGGATGCCGCTGTAACATTGCTTTAGCTCACTCGAATCTTAAACTTTCGGTAATCGGCATTTTTAACGCGCGATGTGTGGGGAAGAATGCCATACATGACGAGATAATTGTCGCTATTATGCCGGAACCGATAATTACCGGAACATTCCATATACTACGGAAAGACGATGTGGTGCGGAAACCAATACCGTTGCCGCCCATTATATCGACGAATGCGCTAAAATCTATGCCGTACTTTACCATTGGATAATTGATAATACAGCCGAGAATTATTCCCAAAACCGATCCGATAAATCCCAGAAAGCCCGCCTCCAGCATATAGACCAAAATCATTTGCCGGTCGGTCATACCCATAGCGCGCATCATGCCGGTTTCTTTTGTGCGCTCCAGTATGGCAAGAAGGATCGTGTTTGAAATTCCAAGGAAGGATAGCAACAGTAACAAAGAGGCTACCACCTGCGGCATGGTATTTTCTATTGCTTCGTAACCAAGATAATCCTGCATATATTCTTCCCACGTATGCACTGTTAGTTCATTTGGCATAACGTACCCGGCTTTGGCAAGCCCCCGTTCCAGCGCGGCGCTGATTACGGCGGCGCTTTCACTCTTTTCCGGAAGACGGGAATCAGGCGCGTTTTTCTCGCGGATAACAAGTTCCGTTACCGCGCCTTCAAGCATCATACCGGTCTCATCCTGTAAAACGTCCAGGGGGATATAGGCGGTATTGCCGTTTGGGAGCGGAGCAGGAGAATTGATAACGCCTATTACCTTTGCGTCCAAAAGTTGATTCACATGGCGCACCGCTCCCGAATAGCCGGCGCGAATCATGGCGGCAAGAACATCGTTAAGCGCTTTTTCATTTTCTTCGACAAGAAGATAGCCGTCTAAAAAATTCTGATACTCATAGGCGGCTTCTACCAGCGGCTTATCCTCGTTACGCAGTGCGGGAAAAAGCTCTCCTTCCCATTTGTCGGCGCGGATTGTTTCAGGTACGGCTTTAATGTCGATTACCGCGTTAATCCGTACATCGTTGCGACCGGATGCGTCAAGTATATTCCAGTAACGGTCAAGATCGGAACGTGAAGCGTCTTTTTTTAATATCATACGCTCATTGCCTTCAAGAGGGGAAACTTCGCCTGACCACTTATCAGTGGTCAGGCTCGGTTGAGGTTTCGTTGTTTTTTTATCTACGTCCCAGAAAGATTTTTTCTGAGAAGCGGCATTGTAAAGCGAGCGGATAAAATCAGCGTCGCTTACTTTGTCTGCGCCGGCGCTGTTTTGCAAGACGGAATCAATCAATTCTTCCAGTTCCTGCCTGTATGGACGCGTGGGAATACCCACTTTTAGTTTTTCAGCGGCAAACGTTCCAAGCGCAATCCCAAAATCTCCGTTTTGCACATAACGACCAAAATCCACAAAGGGGACATAACGCATTGTTTCCGCTTCAAACGCCGGGTCTACACCATAAAAAACTATAGGCGCTGAACCGGATATCGAAAACAGCGTACCTGCAAACACATAACGCGGCGCGCTTACATAGCCTTCCGTATCCAGCGCGTCGTGGTATTTTTCCCAATTGGTAAAATTTTCGTAACTGGGCATTTCGTCTTTTTTTTCAAAGTAAAGTTTTGTTTGCAGTTTAGCCGCGCCCATCTCGTAATTAACAATATTTCTCCGCGAGTCGATTATCATTCCTCTAAGCCAGCCGTTTATAAAAATAAACATAGCTACGCTTACCATTATTGCCGCAGAGGTAAGAATCGTTTTTATCTTGTGCCGCGCAAGGTTACGAAGCGCGATTTTCTTTAATTCCCAAATACCGGATAGTTTCATGCCGCGCTCTCCTTTACCTCGTCGCTTTCAATCTGTCCGTCGCGGATACGCACAAGACGGCGGGCGTAATCCATAACCATCTGATCATGCGTGGAGAAAATGAACGTCGTCCCTTCTGACTTGTTCAAAACTAACATCAATTCAAGAATTTCGCGCCCAATGGTAGAATCAAGATTAGCGGTAGGCTCGTCCGCGAGAATCAACGCCGGTTTTTTTACCAGCGCCCGCGCGATAGCTACTCTCTGCTGTTGACCGCCGGACATTTCTTTGGGACGCCGTTTTGCCATTCCATCAAGACCCACGTCATGCAGGGCTTTTTCGGTAAGCTCTTTGATTTCTTTTTGGGGAACGCCCTGCAAGGACAGGGGAAAGGAAATATTTTCTTCCGCCGAGAGAACAGGAATTAAATTGTAAGCCTGAAATATAAAACCGATACTGAGCCGCCGCAGAAGCGCCAACTGCTGACGGGACATTTTCCCTGTATCCGAGCCTCCAATCAGCATGCTCCCGCCTGTAAGCGTGTCAAGGCAGCCGACTAAATGAAGAAACGTAGACTTACCGCTCCCCGAAGGACCCGCGATAGCGGTAAATTCCCCGCCCTGAAATTCAAGATTAACGCCGCGCAGAGCGTGTACCGTCTGACCATTTAAACCGTAATCTTTTACTACATTTTCCGCTTTTACAACTGTCATTTATTTGCCTCCTTTCTAATTTCATTTAACGCCTGTAAACCGAAAATATCTTTCGTTTTTAGTTCCTCCGTTATCGTATTAGGCACAAGCATCATTGAACTGCCGGCTTTTAAACCTTCATTCAAAATAGAAAGTATCTTAAGTTTCATCGCATCTTCATTTTTTGCGTAGATCGAAATCGCTTCTTCCAGTTTCTTGGCAATTTCAATTTCCGCTTCGGCAAGAAGAATACGCCCCTTCTTTTCCCTTTCCGCCTGCGCGACGCGCGAAAGCGAATCCTGCAAGGGTTCGGGTATCTGAATATCCGTAATCTCAATATGCAAAACCGTTATTCCCCAATCGGTGGTTTTTTTGTCAACTTCTTCCTGAATTTGTTTTTCAATTACATCACTGCGCTCAAGAAAAGTAGAAAGATCATGACTTGAAACAGCGTTACGCAATGCGGTCTTGGAAGAGTACACCACCGCGTCAATATAATTCTCAACTTCAAGAACCGCTTTTTGCGGATCCCATACCAGCCAGAAACATATCGCGTCAACATCGACGGTAACGGAATCGCCTGTCAAAGTTTTCTGCGCGGAAAAATCCGACACCCTGATTCGTATATCAACTGTTTGAGCTACGCGGTCGGCAATGGGCAGAAGGAAAAAAAGTCCCGGTCCCCTGACTTTTTGAAACTTACCGAAGCGAAGAACAATGGCGCGTTCCCATTCGTTATTTTTGCGAATACAGAATGTCAAAATAAACACGACAATAAAAACAACGGTATAGATGCAAATATCCTCAGTGTTTCCCTGCGAGGATGTTTTTAGAAAAACCACCGCAAGCGCCGCGGACGCAATAATCAATATAACAAGCTGAAGTAAAATCAAAGAAAAATCCGGTTTCATTTTCATCGGCTTGTTACTGACCAACGGTTGTCCTTTATCAAAAAAACTCATTTCTTTTCCTCCTTTATAAGCGACTCTATTAATCCGGGCAGTTCCTTTTTTTCAACTCCCAGATCCCTCATTTCCTGCATGAATCTTCCGGCAACTTCCCGAATTTTCCGTTTAAGACTGTCTTCCTCTATCACCGGCTTTTTGTCGGAAATGTAAGTACCGCTGCCAACTTGAGTTGTCAAAATCCCGCGAATCTCCAATTCGTTGTAGGCTTTGGCGATGGTGTTCGGGTTTGTTTTCAGTTCCACCGCCAAAGAACGAATCGTAGGCAAACGGTCGCCGGGCTGTATCCGCCCCGAAAGAATAGCGTACTCAATCTGCTGTATAATCTGCCTGTAAATGGGCGCGCCGTTAACCGTATCCAGCGTAAAATTGACCGCTTCTTGTGAGACTGCTTTTGCCTGCGCTATAATTGTACTATTCATCTAGTACAATTATATATGTACTAGTACAATATGTCAATAGAAATTTTTAAAAATTGACAAATTTTTTTACTTAATAAAAGTGAATAGCTGTTTGCGATTATCTTCACCCTGAGGATTGCAGCCCTGTTTTTATGGCTTTTACACCGAAAATGGCAAATGTCATTAAAACAATAGCATTTATCATAAAAATCCACGTGAAATTTGCAAATTAGTATACTAAAATTAATGTACATGGTGAATTTATGCAGGCAATGAGCCTTTCAGAGCAAAAAACACGAAAAAAAATAACCCGGTATATGCAAATAATATTTGTAGCGCTTGCCTTTGCTCTAATGGTTTTTGCAAGCTATATGTTTGTGAGCGACATTGAACGCAATCACTTAAAGAGGTCTGTAAAAGAAGCGATTCTTTATACAGAAGCAAGTATTAAAGCCGATCTAAAAGAGCCGGAAACCATTCTTGCAGGATTTGCGGAAACAATCCTCGGCATGATTATGCGCGGAGACACCTCCAGAACAGTACGCGAATATATTCAATATATAAATAATTATATGCAGAATAACGATAAAAACCGTCTCTTAGGCATTATGGGTTTTTACGGTTATTTTAATGTTTTTGGGGATATCTATTTCACTGAAGGAAGGGACTGGATTCCTCCGAAAGATTATATACTGGAAGACCGTCCATGGTATAAAGCGGCTATTGAGGCTAACGGCGATATAGGAATAACCGAACCATATAAAAATATTAGAACAGGAAATAACGCCGTTATTACATTTTCCCGTTGTATTTTTGACGAAAACGACAAACAGTTAGGCGTTATATGTCTTGATATTAATCTTGACAGGATAAGACAGCATGCTATTAATACGCAGTTTGCCGAAAAAGGGTATGGATTCCTTTTAAGCGAAAACTTGGAGATAATCGCTCATCCTGAATCTTCTATTTTAGGTATGCAGCTTCGCGACGTTAGAAGCCATATATCGACTTATGAGGACGAGTTAAGAACAAATGGTTATGTTTATGAAGTAATATCAACCGACTACCGCAATATTGAATCAATCGTATTTATAGAAAGACTGCAAAACGGCTGGTATATGGGAGTTGTAACGCCTAAAAATATATACTATAAAAGCACAAGAATTATGGCGCTGGTGCTCACCGCGATGGGCGCTGCATTGGCAACGGCGCTTATTGTGATATTGCTCGTAATTTTTAACGAGATAAACAAAGAAAACGAAAAATCCCGAACAATGGCGCATTGGTATAACTCGATTCTTAACGCAATACCTCTGCCGATAACCGTTACGGACGCGGATACAAATTGGACGTTCATAAACGAAGCCGTTGAAAGACTTTTAGGAATAACTCTTGAAGACGCAATAGGCAAACCATGCAGTAATTGGGGATCCAGCATTTGTAATACGGAAAACTGCGGTATCGCCTGCGCAAGAAGAGGTCTTCATCAAACTTATTTTTCGCAGGGAGATTTATCGTATCAGATTGATGTCGCAATGCTTAAAGATGTAAACGAAAAAATTATGGGTTACATCGAAGTTGTACAGGACATTACAAACCTGAAACAAATAACAAAAAAACAAGCCGATGCGGAAGCGGCAAACGCCGCTAAATCCGCGTTTCTGGCAAAGGTAAGCCACGAAATACGCACGCCGATGAACGCTATTTTGGGTATCACCGAAATTATGCTGCAGAATGAATCGCTTTCACATGATATGCAGGAGGCGTTAAGCAGAATTTACAATTCAGGCTATTTATTGCTCGGCATCATAAACGACATACTCGACTTGTCCAAAATAGAAGCCGGCAAACTTGAGTTAACGCCGATTAATTACGACGTGCCAAGTCTTATCAACGACACTGTTCATCTGAATATAATGCGGTTCGACAGTAAGCCGATTATATTTGATCTTTATTTAGACGAGAACATTCCAATGACATTGTTCGGCGATGAATTGCGCATCAAGCAGATTTTAAACAATCTGCTTTCCAACGCGTTTAAATATACGGACACAGGAAAAATTTCGCTTTCAATCGCTATAGAACCGTCTGATAATAAGTCTATGATTACGCTCTTGTTCCGCGTTAGCGACACAGGACAGGGCATGACCCGTGAACAATTGGACAAATTATTTGACGAATATACCCGTTTTAATCTGGAAGCCAACCGCACCACCGAGGGAGCGGGGCTCGGCATGAATATCACAAAACGTCTTGTAGACTTAATGAAAGGCGAAATTTTAGTGGAAAGCGTGAAAGGCAAGGGGTCCTTGTTCACGGTGCGTCTGCCTCAGGGAATTGTAGATAACGGTATATTGGGCAAAGCGGTAGTTGAAAACCTAATGCAGTTCCGTCTTGGCAGAATGTCGCAGATTAAAAAAGCGCCGCAGGTTGTGCGCGAGTATATGCCCTACGGCAGAGTTCTTATAGTAGACGATGTGGAAACAAATCTTTATGTCGCCAAGGGTCTTATGGCTCCTTACGGATTGTCAATAGATACGGCGATGAGCGGTTTTGAAGCGGTAGAAAAAATCAAAAGCGGTTCTAAATACGACGTTATTTTTATGGATCACTTCATGCCCAAAATGGACGGAATTGAAGCGACAAAAAATATACGCGAATTGGGGTATACGCAGCCTATTGTAGCGTTGACAGCTAACGCGTTGACTGGACAGACAGAAATTTTTATGGCAAACGGATTCGACGGGTTTATATCCAAACCTATAGATATACACCAGTTAAACGCCGTATTAAACAAATTGGTACGCGACAAGTATCCGGCGGAAACTATTGATGCCGCGCGGCAAGTTAAAGACAATATTAAAAAAAGCGCCGATCAGCAACAGTCTGTAAATACCGAACTTATAAAAATCTTTTTAAGAGACGCGCAAAAAGCCGTTGACGTACTGGAAACAATACACTCAAATAATTACCGCAGAATTGATGATACGCAAACGTATATCATCAATATCCACGCGATGAAAAGCGCGTTGGCTAATATTGGGGAAGTTGAACTTTCAGCCGCCGCCGGCAAATTGGAAGACGCGGGACGAACCCAGAATATTACTGAAATATCAAACGATACGCCGGGCTTTATATCAGCCCTGAGAGCGGTAATTCAGAAAGTCAATCCAAATAAAGACGATACTGACGATAAAGCGGATGTCACTATGAGCGAAGAAGATCGCGCGGAGCTTATTGAAAAGTTGTCTCTTATGCAAAGAGCCAGTATTGAATATGACAAAAAAACCATTAAAAATACGCTGGCGCAGATTAAAGGAAGAAAATGGCCATTTACGGTTAATAAATTGCTGGAAACAATATCAGAACATCTGCTCCACAGCGATTTTATCAAGATTGCGAATCTTATTGATAATTATAAAAACGGTTGATTTTTAGAGGGAAGAATTTAACCACGAGTCCGCGGCGCGGACGGCGAGCTAAAGCTCGCCTCAATTATTCATCTTTGTTAAGTTTTTTAGCGCCGGGGCTTGTAGGTTTTTTCATCTACACCCTGTGGGTGCATTTTTTACCCCCACACGAACAGGAAGCGAACTTAGAAAGATTTGAGTTTACCACTGATAGGCGCGTAAGAGAAAGCGGAATTAAGTGGTTTTGTTCTCGAAGGGTCGCTGAGCCTGTCGAAGGCGCTCCCTGAGCCTGTCGAAGGCGCTCCCTGAGCCTGTCGAAGGGAGCTGAGAGCCAACTATTTCTTCTTTATAACATCAAACCCGCAGTAGGGAACCAACGCTTTTGGAAGACGTACAGTGCCGTCCGCTTGCTGGAAATTTTCCAGGACGGCGATGATTGCGCGGGAAATAGCGATTGCGGTTCCGTTCAACATGTGGACATATTTATTTTTACCGTCGTCGTCTTTAAAACGGATGTTGAGTCTGCGCGCCTGATAATCCGTACAGTTTGATGTCGATGTTACTTCGCCCCATTCGCCGCCGTTGCGTCCGGGCATCCACGCTTCCAAGTCCCACTTGCGGTAAGCGGGCGCGCCTAAGTCGCCGGTGCAGGTATCCACTACGCGGAAAGGTATGTTAAGTCCCTTAAAAATTTCTTCTTCGATTAAACGCAATTCTTCATGAAAGAGACCGGACTCTTCGGGCAGACAGTAAACAAACATTTCAAGTTTTGTAAACTGATGAACGCGGTAGAGTCCTTTGGAAAACTGACCCGCCGCGCCCGCTTCACGGCGGAAACAATGGGAAAGTCCCGCCATCCGCAGCGGAAGTTTCTCTTTTGGAAGAATCATGTTGGAGTAATAGCCGCCAAGAGTGATTTCCGCAGTTCCCACAAGACAGGTTTCCTCGCCCTCAAGCGTGTACACATTGGACTCCGCCCCGCGCGGATTAAACCCTATGCCCTCAAGTATTTCTTCGCGCGCAATGTCGGGAGTGATAAACGGGGTAAACCCCTTTTTTTGCAGAATATCAAGCGCGTAACGGATAAGACCAAGCTCAAGATATACGCCTTCGTTTTTAAGATAGTAAAATTTTGTGCCTGAAACTTTTGTTCCAGAATCAAAGTCGATAATATCAAGATCCTGCCCAAGTTTTACATGGTCGGCGGGTTCAAAATCAAATTTAGTAGGCTCCCCTACCCTCTTTACCTCAAGATTGTCCTTGTCTTCCTTGCCAACCGGCGCGTCAGGGTGCGCCATGTTGGGAATTTTACGCGCCTCTGTTAAAAGTTCCGCTTCAACAGCGGTTAATTCGTTTTCCGCCGCGGCGATTTCCTCTTTTAATTTTTTCCCTTCTTCAATAAGAACGTTACGCTCTTCCTGAGCAAGCTTGCTCTTCATGGCGTCGGCGTTTGCGTTACGCTTCTGCTGAAACGACTGTAATTTGGTAGCAAGTTCCGTTCTTTTGTTATACAGGCGCGCTACCGCCTCGGCATCGGCTTTCATAAAACGGTCGGCAATGTTTGCCGTAACCGCATGTAAATTTTCCGCGATAAATTTATAATCTAACATAAGCGTATTGTAACAAAATTTAAAAAATTGGGCTAGGGTGTGTTATTTTTCAGAAAGCACATTTGCCCCGCGCTCAAGAGCGACAAGACCTGTGCGGGCAAGTTCAAGAATACCGTAGGGGCGCAGGAGAAGAAGCAATCCGTTAAGTTTTTCCATGTTGCCTGTCGCTTCAACAGTGATACTCGTTTGGGAAACATCGACAATACGGGCGCGGAAAATACCGGCTATTTCAAGAATGGCGGGGCGATTTTTTTCATCAACGCCGACTTTAACCAGCATGATTTCACGGCGCAGACAGGAGGCGCTGTCCAATTCCCGTACGGCGATTACATCGACTAATTTTTCCAGTTGTTTAACAATTTGCTCAAGCACACGCTCCTCGCCTGTTACCGCAATTGTCATTCTGGAAATTGAGTGGTTATCCGTTTCGCCGACAGTGAGACTGTCAATGTTAAAACCGCGTCTGCTGAAAAGCCCCGATACCCTGCTTAAAGTTCCGGCTCTGTTTTCAACAAGAGCCGAAACTATCTGCTGTTTTATCAATCCTTTTTTATTCATTGTTATTTTTTTCTGCCGGTCGCCGCGTTGGCTATTTTTTGATTTATATCGTTAAGGTTCGCGCGAACAGCTTTCGCTTTTTCCAGCGCTTCCTGATTCCTGCCCATAACCTGATCAGCTTCTGCCTGATCCGTTGTATTGTGCGCGTTGACAATCGCTTTATCAAACGCATTGTAATCCAGCGGTAATTGCGAATAACGGGCGGAAGCTACATTTTTTGTGGTATCTTCAATTTCGCCCCTTAAACCGGATATCAAAGAACCCGCTTCCTCTCCGGATCTTTGCGCGTTGGCTCTGCCGTCGTTTATAGCTTTTTCCGCGGCGTTTATAGCCTCCGTCGCGAGATTTTTAGCAGCTTCATAATTCTTGGAATCCGCTTCCATTTCCATGCGTTTTATGGCGTCTTTGGCGCGAGCCAAAGTACCGGGAGCATACTGAACCGCGTTTGCGTCATTTTCTGCCTTAAAAACAGCTTCACGGGCTCTATCCATTTCCTCTGTAGGCGGCTTAGCGCACCCCATGAAAAGAACCAGAGCAATACAGAAAATATAAAGTAATTTAACTTTCATAAAACAGACTCCTTATTTCTATAGTATACTATATAAGAGCATGTATTTCCAGTGTTTATAAGGTTTCAATCCCCTCAACCCCTTGATTATTCTCATTACACCCTTTATTTTCTATATTATGAACATTGTCCGGTACTTAAAACCGTTTGTCTTTACGCTGGAATGTATAAAACTCATGATAATTGCCTTAGTTTTAATAATTCAAGGTGATACGCCGGGGTTATTTATTAAGATAGTTTTAGCCGCGCCGGGAGCTTTATTCCCGCTTATGGCGTTATTCGTCTGGCTGGATACAGAACGTTACAAGGAATATCCGCCCCTTTTTTTAGCGGGCAAGAGCATAAGCATTTTCCTCTTACTGGGCTGGTTTATTATCTTTCGGCAAGTTACAATGATTGGGAGCATATTCGGCTTTGCCGTATATGCAGAAAGTATATTACTATGCGGCGATTTATTATCATTGGGCGCTGTTTTGTTAATAGGCAGAGATATTAAAAACCATGAAATGGAGGAAGAATAATGCGTATTATTCCAATTGCGAGCGGAAAAGGCGGAGTGGGAAAATCTTTAGTCTCCGCGAATTTAGCAGTCTCTTTCGCGCAAGCAGGACAAAGGGTCATATTGGCGGATCTTGATCTTGGAGCGTCAAATCTGCACCTTGTTTTAGGGCATCATGCTCCAAAATTGGGCATCGGCACTTTCTTAAACAACACCGAATCAAATTTTGCCGACGTTATTACCGAAACAGACATACGCGGTCTTCGCTTTATCCCCGGCGACAATGAAATCCCCGGAACAGCCAATTTGTCCACAAACCAGAAAAAAACGCTTGTTAAAGAACTGCTCAGCTTACAAAATGACGCCGATATTCTTATCCTCGACTTAGGCGCGGGGACGCATCAATCTATTTTGGATTTCTTCCTGCTCTCCAATCACGGAATTATTGTTTCCGCTCCGGCAGTTACGTCGGTGTTAAACGCCTATGTATTTTTAAAGAATTCCATTTTCCGCCTGATGTTCACTTCCTGCACAAAAGGTTCTCCCGCCCGCATTGAACTGGAAAATATACGCAAAGACGGAGCCGGGCACATCTACATTCCAAAATTACTGCCTCAAATAAAAAAAATCGATCCTGTCTCTCATGATAAATTTGTAAAACGTCTAACCTCGCTTCACCCCCGTCTGATTATGAATATGGTCGACGCGCCTAAAGACGCCGACGTCGCTATGAAGATACGCCGTTCCTGCGAAGAATATCTTGATTTAAAAATTGAACACATGGGCGTTATTTACCGCGATCCGCTTCAGGATACCGCCCTCGCGGCAAGACTGCCGATTGTTCTTTACAAACCGCAATCGGTTTTATCGCAGGCGATATACCGCATAGCGGATAAAATTATGGAAACTCCGGGAGATGATTTCAATCTTGACGACAGACAAATAGAAGACAGTTTTCAGGAAGCGGAAGTGGAAGCGGCGATTGATTTTGACTCCAAGATGGAATATGTCGAAGATCTGCTCCATACAGGCGCGATGAATAAGAACGATTTAATTGAAACCATAAGGTCCCAGCAGATTGAAATATCAAAGCTGAAAAAAGAAAACAATTTTATAAAATTAAAACTGACAAAAGCCATACAGCAAGGTTTCAAGGTATAAAATGCTTCTGTCAATTCCGTTTCCTTCATGGCTCAACCCTGAAGTAATTCCCGGTCTTCCTGTCCGCTGGTACGGGGTTATGTATGTCTTTGCTTTTGCCACCGCTTTTCTTTTGTACCGCAGACAAGTAAAAGAACGGAATTTTCCCATGACGGAAGACGAGCTTTCAAGCATGTTTTCATGGGGAATAGCGTCTTTGATTTTAGGAGCAAGGCTTTTCTCCACTCTTATCTATGAACCCGGCGGCGTTTACCTTAAACAACCGTGGTTGATTTTCTGGCCGTTCCATAACGGAAAATTCACGGGGCTTCAGGGAATGAGTTATCACGGCGGAGCGTTTGCTGGACTCCTTTCCGTTATAATTTACGCAAAAGTCAAAAAATTCAGTTTTAGGGAAATCGGCGACATGTACGCTGCAAGTATTCCGCTTGGCTATACATTCGGAAGATTGGGGAACTTTACAAACGCCGAACTCTACGGCAGAGCAACGGCAAGTCCGTTTGGAATGATTTTCCCTAACGCGACGCCGCTTCCGGCAAGCGAATCATGGGTGCGGGAAATTGCCGAAAAAGCGGGCATAGCAATAAAAGGGGCTTTTGTTAACCTGCCCCGCCACCCTTCCCAACTTTACGAGGCTCTTTTTGAAGGAATCGTCCTTTGGGCGATTATCTGGTTTTTCCGCAGCCGCAAACCTTTCAAGGGCTTTCTTATCGGACTTTACTTCCTGGGTTACGGTTTTTTCCGCTTTATTATCGAATATTTCCGGGAGCCGGACGCGGATCTTGGATACCGTATTGAATTTATCAAAAATACGCTTTCGACAGCGTACGCGCACCCGCTGTTCAGCTTTTCCACAGGGCAAATTTTATGTTTTTTAATGATACTTTTCGGCGTTGTCTGGTTAATCGTTATTTCAAGACTGCCAAATAAAGAAGTTACCTACATTTACAACGGAAATGAAGAAAAAACGAGTCAAAATATTGATAAAGAAGAAGCCGCAAAAGAACGAAACAAACGCCGTAAATTGCGAAAGAAACTGAAATAACCACTTGAATATAAATCTTATTTTCTGTACTATAAAAGGAATCGGAGGATCTATGACTATAATGGATATGGTACATCACGGGAATTTTTCAGCTTTGCTTTTAATGGCGGTTATCTTTGCGGGTATATTGGCAATGATGGCTTTCTTCTACAACGAACTTAAGAAAGCGCACGGTGAAAAAAAAAATGATTCAGCCGTAGGTTCCGCCTTTTCCGGCGTTCAGCAATCAGGAAATTCCGCGGTTACCGCCGCTATCAGCGCCGCTGTTAACGAATACAGAAAAACAAATAAATAATTATTTTTAAGGAAGGAAAAAATGCCTAAAGTTAAATTAACCGATCTAGTGTTGCGTGACGCGCATCAATCATTGTTTGCTACCCGCATGGTTACTGCGGATATGCTTCCTATTTGCGACAAGCTTGATAAAGCAGGCTTCTTTGCGTTGGAAGCCTGGGGCGGAGCCACTTTTGATTCCTGCATCAGGTTCTTAAACGAAGACCCATGGGAGAGGCTTAAAAAACTTAAAAAAGCCCTGCCCAATACAAAGATAATGATGCTTTTACGCGGTCAGAATCTTTTAGGATACAGGCATTATGCCGACGACGTTGTCGCTAAATTCGTTGAATACGCGGCAAAAGACGGTGTCGATATTTTCCGTATTTTCGACGCGGTAAACGATCCGCGCAACTTCAAAGCCGCGACTGAAGCCGCCAAGAAAACTGGCAAACACATTCAGGCGACAATTTCTTACGCGGTAACGCCTTTCCATACAATAGAAAAATACGCTGAATTCGCAAAACAGCTTGTAGACATCGGCGCGGATTCAATCTGTATTAAAGATATGTCCGGTCTTCTTAAACCCTACGAAGGTTACGAGCTTGTAAAAGCAATCAAAAACGTGACAAGCTTACCGATAGAAATCCACACCCACGCCACAACGGGTATGTCCGTAGCGACTCTTACCAAGTGCGCCGAAGCGGGAGCGGAAATTTTAGACACCACAATTTCATCAATGTCGATGGGAACAAGCCACAGCCCCACGGAAACAATGGTGGAAATTTTCAAAGGCACAGAGTACGACACAGGACTGGACACCGCCTTGTTACTCGACATTGCCGCGTATTTCCGCGAAGTACGCAAAAACTACAAAAAATTCGAATCGAGCTTCCTCGGCGCGGATACCCGTATCCTCGCAAGCCAGGTTCCCGGCGGAATGTTAAGCAACCTGGAAAGCCAGCTTAAAGAACAGGGCGCTTCGGATAAAATTGACGACGTACTCAAAGAAATCGCCGTTGTTCAAAAAGACTCAGGCTATCCGCCGCTTGTAACTCCCACAAGTCAAATCGTCGGAACACAGGCTGTGTTTAACGTACTGTTCGGCAGATACAACAAACTTTCAGGCGAGTTCCAAGACCTTGTCGCCGGAAAATACGGCGCCTGCCCCGCTCCCAAAAATCCCGAAGTAGTAAAGAAAGCTCTTGAATCTTTAAAAATGGAAAAAGAAATCACCCACCGCCCGGCGGATGATATTCCTTCCGAATACTCCAAACTTGAAGACGAAACCAAAAAACTTTTAGGCACAAGCTCTGTTACAACGGAAGACGTTTTAACCTACGCCATGTTCCCGAAAGTCGCTCCGGACTTCTTCAAAAAACGCGCCAACGGTCCTGTTGTCTTTAAACCGGAAGCCGAGGGAGCAGCCGCTCCCGCCGCGCCGGGACAAGCCGCCCGTTACTCGATAAACGTAAACGGCGCGAATTACGACGTAGTTGTCGCTCCCGCCGGAACAGTAGCCGTAGCTCCCGTAAGCGGCGCTCCTGCCGGCGCAGTCGCCGCGCCTGTCGCGTCAAGCGGCGGAGTTGGAATCGTAACCGTTATAGCTCCCGTAGCGGGAACTGTGCTTCGCTACGCCGTACAAGAAGGCGCGGATGTAGAAGCCGGTAAAACAATAATAATTTTAGAGTCCATGAAAATGGAACTGGAAATAAAAGCTAACGCTTCCGGTAAAGTGCATTTTATTGTTCCCACAAGCACAAGTGTTATAGGCAAACAACCTGTCGCCGAAATCAGCGGCGCGAATATTGCCGTTCCCACGGCTGCTCCGGCTCCTGTCGCTGCCCCCGCGCCTGCGGCGGTTCTCTCGGTTGGCGGCGGCGGCGGAACGATAGTCGGCGCTCCTGTCGCGGGCGTTGTTTTACGCTACTCCGTAAGCGAAGGCGATACAGTCTCCAACGGTCAAACAATCGCTATTATCGAATCCATGAAAATGGAACTGGAAATAAAAGCAAACGCGTCCGGCAGAGTGCATTTTATTGCGGCTCTTGGCACCGCGCTTGTCTCCAAACAGCCTATAGCGGAAATAAAGTAGTTTATAGGGTATTTTCCGGTGGCTTCGACAGGCTCAGCCACCGGAAGAACTCGTCCGCTGAGCTTGTCGAAGCGGTCGAAGCGACCGAAGTGCAATCAAAAGCAACCGTCTGTTGCGGAACATCGTAAATAGCTCTTAAAGCCGCCATAATAACTCCAAAACAAGGTGTTTTTAACTAAACACTAGGGAAAATGCACATTTTAAAAATAATAAGTTTATTTATTTTACCTATATGTTGTGTTTTTTGATATTGTCTTTTTTTTGTTTTCCTTTTATAATTTAAGATAATATTAAAAGTTGTCGTTTATACGACTTATATTTTTACGACTTATAAGGGGAGATGAAATGAAAATCAAATTTAAACTTTGTATCATGATGATCGCTATTGTATTGGCTGTGGCAGGCGGTCTTGCAATAATTGAACTGGTGCAGGCATCCGGCATAGCCATGTCTCTTTCCAAGCAGAAAACCATGTATCTGGCTCGCCAACGCGCCCAATACTGGGACGGTCGTATGAGCGGCTACATCAATATCTTACAAACATTGTCGAATAACTTTAACTATTATGAAAACATAGCGGTGGACATACGGCGCAAAACGTATGAAGATACAATGGAGTCTGTTTTTGAGGACGTGCCGGATTTTGTACGAATGTTTACAATCTGGAAACCTAACGCCATTGACGGCATGGACGCGCGTAACATAGGCAGGGTAGGTTCAACCGAAACGGGACAGTTTGCTTTTGCCCTGACAAGAGAAGACGGGACTATAAGGGCTATCACCAGCGCCGTTGTTCCGGAGGCAATGGCTCATATGACAGGATCAGGCAAAATGACCGTCAATATGTCCGACATCTCCGAATTTAAGAATATGGGAAAAGACACTTACTGTATCAGACTCATGGTCCCCATTATAAATAAACGTATCAATGACGCAGTAGGAGTCATAGGCTGCCAGTTGGATATCGCCATGTGCCAGCCCAGAATAGAACAGACCATCAAAGATTTTGATGAAGTTACCAGTATGGTAATTTACACCGACACAGGGTCTATTTTGGCAAATTACCTGCCTGAGTTTATAGGAAGAAAAATTGACGAGGAAACACAATACGGCAAACAGTTAAAAGATGTCAAAGACGCTATTAAAAACGCAAAAGAATGGGAAGGTATAGAGTACGATCCGGAGCTGAAAACAAACATGATAATAGCGATAGCCAATATTCCGATAGGAGTCTCTCCGACAACATGGTCGGTAATGGTCGGTTCAACTGAAAGTTACATCTTGAGAGAAGTAAATCAGTTAAGAAGTTTCGTCATTATTCTCGCGTCAATAGCCATTGTAATTGCGATGGTAATTATATACTTTGTTCTGAACTCCACTACAGCCCCAATTGTCAGGGTATCTGAAACCCTCAGAGACATATCCGAAGGCGAAGGCGACTTAACAAAGAGCATCGCCGTCTCTTCCAATGACGAGGTAGGCGATCTCGCCCTGTACTTCAACAAAACAATTGAAAAAATCAAAAACCTCGTGCTTATCATTAAAAAGCAGTCGCATAATCTGTCGGATATCGGTTCCGCCTTGTCCAGTAATATGACGGAAACCGCGGCGGCTGTTAACCAAATTACAGCTAACATTCAGGGTATCAAAGCCCGTGTAATAAATCAGAGCGCCAGCGTTACGGAAACAAACGCGACTATGGAGCAGGTTATCGCCAACATCAACAAACTTAACGGCCATGTTGAAAACCAGAGCCGCAATGTTTCCCAGGCGTCGTCCGCCATTGAAGAGATGGTAGCCAATATCAGTTCCGTTACCAACACGCTTATCAGCAACGCAACCAATGTAAATACATTAAAAGAATCTTCAGAGGTTGGACGCGGAGGCTTGCAGGAAGTAGCGGCGGACATTCAGGAAATCGCTCGCGAATCAGAAGGCTTGCTGGAAATCAACTCGGTAATGGAAAACATCGCCAGCCAGACCAACCTGCTTTCGATGAACGCCGCGATTGAAGCCGCGCACGCCGGAGAAGCGGGCAAGGGCTTCGCGGTAGTAGCCGACGAAATCCGCAAACTGGCGGAAAGTTCCAGCGAACAATCCAAGACAATCGGCAACGTGTTAAAGAAGATAAAAGAATCGATAGACAAGATAACCAAATCCACCGAGAACGTCCTTAACAAGTTTGAGTCGATTGACTCAGGCGTAAAGACGGTGGCTACGCAGGAAGAGACTGTCCGCAATGCAATGGAAGAACAGGGCGAAGGAAGCAAGCAGGTACTGCAAAGCGTCAGCGGCTTGAACGAACTTACCCAGCAGGTAAAAAGAGGTTCCGAGGAAATGCTTAACGGCAGCCAGGAAGTAATGACCGAGAGCCAGAACCTTGAAAGGGTAACGCAGGAAATCACGGGCGGTATGAACGAAATGGCGTCCGGAGCGGATCAGATTAACATAGCGGTAAACAATGTCAATGAAATGACCACCAAGAACCGCGAAGCCATTGATTCTTTGATAGCGGAAGTATCAAGGTTTAAGGTAGAATAAGAAAACGCTTGCGCGTTTTCTTTTAGCAGTTTTGTCTGACCGCTTTCAGTGGTTAGACAAAACTGCAACTGTGCGGTATGGCGGCGGCGGCTTCGACAGGCTCAGCCACCGGATTTTATGTCATTGCGGTCACTGCTGTCACTTTGGTCACTGCGGTCACTGAGCCTGTCGAAGTGACCAAAGTGACCGAAAAGTCAAATTGACCATCTTTCTATCCTAATTGGAGCGCAGATGAATAAGCCTAAAACCTTTTTACGCAAAATGGTTTGGGGTGAACATAAGATTTCTCTGCGTTTTCGTTTTATAAATATCGCGCTTTTTCTGCTGACTTCCCTAATTATGGCGGTAGTTTTAATCAGCGTACTCCAAAATATAACAAAACAGGTATCTGTGGACTATGCCAGATATTTTGCCGCCAATGCCGCGGGAACATTCGGCGCCCATCTTACCAAAGAAATAGCGCTCGTATCAAAAACCGTAAGCTCGCACGAAATTATTGAATGGTTTCTTGACGAGAACAATTACGAAAAAAAAATCTTGGCTTATGATGAAATGATGGGAACTATAAATCAATTAGCCAGTAAGGATTTGTATATCGCCATACAAAAAACATTGAATGAATTTACACTTGCGAAAAACTCCGATGTTGAAGATATAAAGGCGGTTGGAAAACTTGATCCCGATTATTATGACGACGCGTGGTATTTTGAGTGTATAGCTTCAAACATGGAGTATGTTTTAAATGTGGATATTGATAAAGCGCTCCACAGAAAACTGGTATGGCTTAATTACAAAGTTGTCTATAACGGCGCGCCGATTGGGGTGTTTTGCGCCGGCCTTAATTTTGCCGATGTAGCCGAAGAATTGTTTTCTCACTATAACAGTTCAAAAATACGCAGTCTTATTATTGACGCGGACGGCGTCATTCAAATGGACAGTTCTTTAATAAATACCGATTTTCTTAAATACGATAACGAGATTAGAATTAAAGAAGAATTTAAGGATCCAAAACTTATCGAGGCTGTTAATACATGGCTTAAGAGCATTACCGGATATTTTGAAATAGGAGCCGAACCCACAATAGTTGAACTGTCAAGCGGCTTAAGCCGCAGAGGGCTTAGCCATAACGACAAATACCGTTACGCAACAATAGCTCCTATCGGCTCTACAAATTGGTCGGTAGTCACTTTATTTGACTCTTCATCGTTGTTCAGTCTGTCAAAACTAATACCTCTATTTCTATTAATGGGAGTTTTATTTATCGCCTTTGCTTTTGCTACCAGCATTATGAGTTACCGGTTTTTATACAAACCTGCGGTAGAATTGGCTCGCTCCAAAGACGATTTTCTGGCGAAAATGAGTCATGAAATACGCACGCCCATGAACGCTATCACGGGCATGGCGGAACTTGCTTTGCGCGAGAATGTGCCGGACGCCGCCCAAGAGCATATTCTTACAATCAAGCAGGCGGGCGCGAATCTTTTATCCATCATCAATGATATTCTTGATTTTTCAAAAATTGAGAGCGGAAAACTGGAAATCATTCCCGTAAAATATATGCTGTCATCTTTGATTAACGACACAGTCAACATTATTCGCATGCGGTTTAAAGAAAAACCTTTAAGGTTTTTTACCAACATAGACGGGAATATTCCCAACAACCTTTACGGAGACGAACCGCGTCTGCGGCAAATTATTCTTAACCTTCTGACCAACGCGGTAAAGTATTCGGAAAAGGGGCATATCGGTTTAATCGTTGCCATAAATAAACGTAACGACAAACGAGTCTGGCTTAAGATAGTCGTAACCGATACCGGAAAAGGGATAAAACCGGAAGATCAGAAAAAACTTTTTGGCGAGTTTGTTCAGGTAGACACGCGGAAAAACAAGGGGATAGAAGGGACGGGTCTTGGACTTGCAATTACCAAACGTCTGTGTCTTGCAATGGACGGGGATATAACCGTGGAAAGCGAATACGGCAAGGGAAGCGTATTCACGGTAATTATTCCCCAGAACATTGAATCGCAAGAGCCCTTCGCCTCGGTAGAAGAACCATGGAAAAAGAAAGTGCTGGTCTATGAAGGCAGATCTGTCTACGCCAACGCTGTGTGCTGGTCTTTGGAAAACATGAAAGTTCCCTATACCATGGTAACAAATAAAGTTGATTTTACCGACATCCTGTACAAGGAAGAATGGTCATATATATTTTCCGGTTACGGTCTTTATGAAAATATTAAACCGCTTTTTGAAAAAGGCGATTCGGTTTTCTGCGGAGGTAAAAGACCGCCTATGGCTTTGATGGTAGAATGGGGAACGGAAGCTTACATACCCGGCGTACGTTTTCTGTCCATACCGGTACAGTCTCTTGCCATTGCCAATATTTTAAACGGTCGTGAAGACATCAAAGGATACAATAAAAATTCCGGCGCTGTCCGGTTCACCTTTCCGCACGCGCGTATTCTTGTTGTTGACGACATCGCGACTAACCTTAAAGTAGCCGAGGGTCTTCTTGCCCCCTACCACGCAATAGTAGACACATCCCTTACCGGTTCGCAGTCCATAGAAATGGTAAAACGCAGCGAATACGACATAATATTCATGGATCACATGATGCCCGTAATGGACGGAGTTGAAGCCACAGCCGCCATACGCGCATGGGAAAAAGAACAACAGGAAAAACGTAAAAGGGTTCCAATAATTGCTTTAACTGCTAACGCCGTCGTTGGCATGCGGGAAATGTTTTTAGAAAACGGCTTTGACGATTTTATCTCAAAACCCATAGATATTTCCAAATTAGATGAAATGCTTGACCGTTGGATACCGAAAGAAAAAAAAGAAAAGAACTCCCTTCAGCCCCAATCCCAGCCCCTTCAACCCCTTCGACAAGCTCAGGGACAGAAGGGGGAATTACAGGGAGCGAAGGGGGAATCTCAGGGAGCGGATCAAGGGTCTCAGGAAAAGGGGCAAAACGCGTTCGTTGAGCCTGTCGAAACGAACGTCTTCTCTATTCACGGCGTTGATACGGTAAAAGGTATTGCCCTGACCGGCGGAACTTTGGAAATTTATAAACAAGTGTTGTCCATGTTCTGTAAAGACGTTGATGAACGATTACAATTTTTTATGAAAGAGATAACTACTGATACTCTGCCCGACTTTATAACCCATGTTCACTCCATAAAAAGCGCGTCCGCTTCTATCGGGGCGGCGGAGGTATCGTCTCTTGCCGCGGGACTTGAAGCCATAGGCAAAGCCGGAGACGCCGCTTTTATTCGGGAAAGTCTGCCTGACTTTACAAAACAGCTTGAAGATCTTAAAAAAAATATTCTCTCCGCTCTGGCTCATCAAGCGGAAGTCTGATTGGGAATTAAATTAAAATTAAGAAGTTTCTCTTAACTCGCGCAATTCATGAAGGGTGCGAAGTTTCCAGACGGCTTTTTCCTGAATTTGACGGACGCGTTCGCGGGTAATGCCTAAATATTTTCCGGTCTCTTCCAAAGTAAGCGGGTTTTCTCCCGTTAAACCAAAACGAAGTTGAATTATCCTCATCTCTCTTTCGGACAACTGAGAAAGAATTCCGCCGATGGTTTCCTGCAATGTCATAGAGAAAACCATCTCAAACGGCTCCGCTCTGGCGTCGTCTTTAATTAAATCGGCAAGGCGCGTAAGGTTCCCGTCGTCGACAATGGTGTCCAAGCTTGTGGTTTCCTGAGACAGCTTCACTATTTCCTTAACTTTGGAAACAGGCACGTCCAAGTACTCCGACAATTCTTCTTCGTTGGGGTCGCGTCCCAAGTCCTGCGTAAGCTGTTTGGCTACATAGTAACATTTTTTAATCGTGTTAAGCATGTGAATCGGTATGCGTATAACGCGCCCCTTATCCCCTATGCTCTTGATAATAGCCTGCCTAATCCACCAAGTGCCGTATGTGGAGAAACGGCAGCCTCTTGTGTAATCAAAACGCTCAACCGCTTCAATAAGACCGATATTTCCTTCGTCGATCAAGTCCAAAAGCGACAAACCGCGATGCTGGTAATTTTTGGCGATAGAGACGACAAGACGCAAGTTTGCGTTTATCATGGAATTTTTATAATGAAGAAGCGCGCCGTCAAGAGCGGTTTTTTCTTTGCTGTAGTCGGTATTTTTGTTTTTATTTTTGTCGGATTCAAGTTGTTTAAGTTTTGCGCGCAGACTTATTATCTTCTCTCCGATTATTTGTTCTTCCTGTAAAGTTAAAAGCGGAAATCTTGAAATTTGCCTGAAGTACAACGCCAAAGGATCGGATTCCTTCTGCGCTTTTACTTTTTTGTGAGCTTTTTCTATTGGCTTTCTGGAGCGTTTAACCGCTTTTTCTAGTCCTACTTCCATTTTCAACTCCTATGTCCTTTGATTTCCCGCTCTTGGAGCCAAAGCCGGATCCATGGGATTATCGTTTCGGAAAACCATGAAAAAAAGCTGAGGTTTCACCGAAACGGCGTTGACACCTAACTTTCCCAATTCCATTCCCGGCGTTATTCTGTCGCCTACATTTACAGTTATAGTTTCACAGCCGCCGTACATGTAGTAATACCCGCCTTGGGTTTCTACAATTACAACTCTGCCAAACTTCCGCCAGGGACCCGCGGATACTACATTCCCTTGAGTTAAACTTCGCACCGATTCAAGCTGTTCGCCTTCTACAACAACGCCCATCTGCCCCGTCATATAGGAAATATCTTTCGGCGTTACAGGCCAGCGTAAGGCGTAAATTCCCGCCGCGGTCTTAACAGGCGGCGTTGACTTGGCTGACACAGCCGGCTTTACCGGCGCGGCGCCGGTAATTGTTATTTGCGCATCGGAAGGAGCTATTCCCGGCACCTTGATTACATCGCCTACTTTAAGCACATGCTCGGAAGAAAAACCGTTTATTTCCTGTAGTTTCTGCAAAGAGATGTTATTATTACGCGCTATGCTGTAAAGCGTGTCGCCTTTTACCGCCTTGTAATTGACCAGTGTCTGCGTGTTACTCGCAACCGCGGCAGGAACATTCACCGCGGTTCCCGATAAAGCGGAGCCGTCGCCTGAAACCGGTATTATCAATTTTTTCCCGACGCTGATTTTGGAAGGATCTGAAATACCGTTGGCTTTCATGAGTTCTTCCGCCGATACATGATAAAAGCGGGAAAGAGAATAAATGGTATCTCCCTTTCCGACGACATGGATCAACTCGTCCGCGGCAAGCGCTCCTGAGTTAAGGACGCCGACCAATACAAGTAATACTGAAAATCTTTTTAGATATTTCACGGCTCTTAATTATCGGCATAAAGGTCGAATTTCCGCACTCGAATTCCGACGATTTCTTTGTTTTTTTACCATTTTTTTCAAAAAATCGACTGTTTTAACGAAGAATTTTTAACCACGAACAACACGAACGCTCACGAACCTAGAGAGCGGCGGGATTTACTACAAATATGCGTGTAAGAGAAAGCGGAATTAGATGTGTTATTGTCCGACGGTCGCTGAGCCTGTCGAAGCGACCTTTTATGGGAACGCTACTTGATAAACATTGGCTATTTATTGATTTTAATACGATTATCATTGACATCAGAGGGAGTTTGTAGTATATTATTCGTAGACAGTTGGTCTACGGGGACGGTGGAAGTGGCATCTGCCGCCGGTTTATCCGGTGCAAGGCTGGGATTGCCTCCAGTACTATGGAGACCAACTGTCTTTATTTTTGATAAATCGTTTTTTCCATTCCTTGAAGCAATTTTCAATAAAGTATTTTTATCTACCTTAATATTGTCTTTTTTCCTAAATAAAGTCTTACCTCGGAGAGCTTTATTTTCTTTGCCTTTTAATATTTCTTCTAAATAAATAGTTGATCCGTCTTTCATTCTTTTTACGTAAAATAAAACATCTTCTCCTTTTCTTTTTGCTCCAATAATAGCGTAATCAGGATTTTTAACTATATCCGCGATACTATTAAAATCATCTTCTTTTACCGCAATTTGCCCAAATGATTCTTCTGTGTCGGGATCTCCATGTCTATTTAAAACATGATTAACAAAATAGTTAGTTACCTCATGTTCAAATCCTTTTATGTCAATTCCGACTTCTTGGGCATTATTAATCAGCCATTTTGCGGCTTTGCTAATAAATTCTTTCTCAAAAGGTTTATTTTCACCTTTTTCGGCTATCCACTTTTTGAGATGTTTAAGTTTTCTCCGCCGTTCTTTTTTCATTGCTCCAAACCATCCTTTTAGATTTTTCTGTGAGCCCTCAGACCACTCTAAAGTGGTTAGAAGGTTCAAGAATTATTCACCTATATATGGCGCGAAGATGGTCTGGCGCTTGACAGAAAATGAAAATATTTTGAAAAAATTTAACCACGAACCAAAGAGGGAAGAATTTTTAACCACGAACACTCACGAACCTAGAAAGCGGTGAGATTTACTACGAATATGCGTGTAAGAGAAAGTGGAATTAAAGACTTTATTGCCCGACGGTCGCTGAGCCTGTCGAAGCGACTTTCATGAGCAGGGGTTGAACAGGGGTATAGGGGATTTTACTGATGTTTTAGGCTATTTTAAACGAACGTTTAATTTATCCAGTCTTAATTGGTACAGAAAACTTCTGTACTACGGAATAATAACATAATATTTCATTTTATTACAAGTAAATTTGTGAAAAAACACAAAAAATTAGCTAAAATAAGCAGTTTTTCTAAAAAATCAAATAAAAGAATTTTTTTCCATAAATAGGGAAAAATACCTATAAACATGGATAAATTAAACGTTCGTTTTAATTATACAGCAAAATAGTACATTTTACTGATAACAAAAGGAGTATTTATGAAAACGATGGTTAAGGGTTTGGGTGCTGCAGCGTTTGCGGCAGTTTTGGTTTTTGCTTTGGCTGTCTGCGAGGAATCCGGCGGTTCTTCTTCGTCATCATCGCCTAAAGATAAAGTTATAAGTATAGCGGCTATACAAGGCGTTGCTGTTCCGGTTAAGGACGGAACTCCGGTTAAAACCATTACCGAAAACGCGCAGTACAGCGGGACTGTAATTTGGGACGGTAACCCTGTTACTTTTGCCGCCGATGCTGTTTATACGGCTGCTATTACATTAAAGCCCAAAACCGGTTATACATTGAAAGGAGTAACCGCTGACTTTTTTACGGTAGCGGGAGCAACATCGGTTAATAATGACGTTAATTCCGGCGTTATTACGGCGGTGTTTCCTTCGACAGACGCAATAATCATTGATTCACAAGCAATACAAGGCGTTGCTGTTCCGGCAATCGGCGGTACTGCTGTTAGAAATATTTCCTATAACGCGCAGTACAGCGGAATTGTAACGTGGAATGATAATCCTTATACTTTTGCCGACTCGACAGTATACACGGCAACTATTACATTGACTCCTAGAACAGGCTATACATTGCAGGGAGTACCGGCTAACTTCTTTACGGTTGCCGGAGCAACATCAGTCAGTAATGCCGCCAATTCCGGGGTTATTACCGCGGTATTTCCGCAAACCGCCTCTAAATTACCGGCAGATAAGATTGAATACTACTGGGTAGACCAGCACGGAAGCCTTGTTACAACCAGCGGCGGCGCGGCTGTTATTGGAGCCGGTGATACGCTTACCATAACCGCACAGGACACAGGTTATACTGACAGACAGTGGTATTTGAACGGTGTTAATACAGGTTTGAACGGAAATACATACCGTTTTTCAAGCGCAAAAAACGGAAATAATATAGTTAGTCTGGTCGCAGAAAAAAACGGCATGGTTTACAACACCAACATCAGTATTGCTGTAAAATCAAAAGTAACCGTAACTTTTGACGCTAACGGAGGATCAGGAACGGATTCACAAACAGTTCTTCCCGGTTCCAGTATAACGCTGCCCAGCGGAAGCTGGTATTCAAATGGTAAATTAACTTTCAGCAGCTGGAATACTAATTCTTCCGGTACAGGAACAAGTTATAGTGCGGGCGCTTCTTATACTGTGACAGGCGACGTCACCTTTTATGCCATATGGAAAAATCTACTCCCATCATCTCCAACAAATCTAATTGCAACTCGTGGTTCATATGGACCTGCAGTATTGACATGGAATGCTGTTTCCGGGGCTACATCTTACAAGGTCTATTATTCTATATTTCCTGATGGCGAATACAAATTACTGGCTGATAATATAACTAAAACTAATTACTATTCATCAATTTATCTTTCTGGTAATGCTACTTTTAATCATGATTACAGTTATAAAGTTACGGCAATAAATAGTTATGGAGAAAGCGCAATGTCAAATGATGCGCGGGCTTGGTAGAACAGTAGAAGATATTATCGGAATTAAATTATATAGGAGAAAAAAATGAGAAAATATGGATTGTTATTAGGAATTGTAATTATCGGTGTGATGCTGTTTACCGCATGCGATAATATTGAAGAACCTGCCGAAATTAAAGCGCCTGTTAAGAATGGATACGGGCGGATAAGTATTATTTTATCGGAAGGGGAAACGGAGTGGTCTGCAAGGACGGTGCTGCCTTCGACTGTTTTCAGTAAATGTACATATACATTTTCCAAAAACGGAGCAGCCGGAACGGAAAAATCTCCCGGCGCTGACGGTTCTTTTATTCTGGAAGCCGGAAGTTACACAGTATCGGTGCAAGCCTATGTTGGCAATGCCGCGCCTTATACGCTGGCGGCAGCCGGAGTATCTGCGCAGTTCAATGTTGGTTCAGGAAACAATACTGCGGTAAAAGTACCTCTTACCGCAGTTACCGAAGGAGAGAAAGGGAAGTTCAACTATACGGTTACATATCCGGCAGGCGCAGATGCGGAAATTACCCTGCAAAAATGGCCCGGTATGGACAATATTGCATTAACCCCTGTTAACACAACTAGCGAGAACGGAAAAACACAAACGCTGGAATTAGACACCGGCTCTTATCTGCTGACTGTTCTTGTTTCTAAAAGCGGGCTTTACGCCGGATTAGTTGAAGCGGTACATATCTATCCTGTGATTACAACCGAATACTCAAAAAGTTTTGCTGATAGTGATTTGCTTGATAAGATTCCCCCCACTACCAATGATTATACTATCACCGGAACAGGCACATTTACTTACGACGGCAGTGAAAAGAGAGCAAGTATTACGCGGAAAGCAAATGCTCCAAATGGTGCGGTAACTGTTTTTTACAATGGAGAAGAGAGTGTACCGGTAAATGCCGGAACGTATACGGTAACTTTTGATGTTGCGGAGGCAGATAATTGCATTGCGGCTACGGGATTGCCTGCCGGGGTTATTACAATTGAAAAAACCACACCTACAGCCGCTGATTTTAATATTAGCGGACTAACGCAAGAATATGATGGCAATCCTAAAACTGTAAGTATTACACCGAAAGTAAATACACAGGGAGCGGTAACAGTTTACTACCCAAACCAAAACCAAAACCGTACCGTTATTATTGATATGTATGATTCTGATGATGACGGATGGAATGGCAACGGCGCATTAAGAATCAACGTAAATGGAAGTAATATTACCAGTAATGTAAAAGTTCAGAGTACTGCCGCTAATAATACTCCAAACGGTCAAAGAAGTAAAAATACATATACTTTCAATGTTAAAATAGGAGATGTCGTCCAATTATATTGGGTTGCAGGAATTTCCCAAGAAGAAAACTCATTCATTGTATATTACGCCGATACTTTACCGAGTCCGGCTTTTACAGAAAGTAATAATAATAACTGGGATGGCAGTAACGCATTAGTTTATAAATTGCGTAATACAATGAACAATATAAGCAATAACACATTGTTAGGAGCATTTACAGTTAATGCACTTGCGACAATTGCACCAATAAATCCTGGAACATATACAATAACTTTTGATGTTGCGGCAACAACAAATTTCAATGCTATAAGCGGACTTTTAGCAGGAACATTGACAATTAGCAAAGCTACAGGCGCGAAAGTTAATGTGCCTACAGTGAATGGTTCGCCAACGAGTAGTAGTATTACTGTTAATGCGGTAAGCCTGCAAACGGCTACAGGGCAAAGTATAGAGTACGCTATCAGTACGATGAGTAATGAAAGCCCTTCAAAGTGGCAGAGTGATACGACATTTACCGGATTGGTATCAGGTATTATGTACTATATCTATGCTCGTTCCGCATCTAATACTAATTACAATAAAGGAACGGCAAGTACCAGCACGAGAATTGCTACTGCTGCTGCTATAGTATTACCAACTATAGAGATGGTACAAATCCCCGGCGGCAGTTTCGAGATGGGGAATGATAACTATAATAATGAAAGACCTGTACATAAGGTAACGCTGAGCAGTTTTTATATGGGCAAGTACGAAGTAACGCAGGAACAATGGGAAGCAATAATGGGGAACAATCCGAGTCGTTTTAATGATTCACCTGAGGACGGAGAAGTTCAGGGTAAGCGACCTGTTGAGCAAGTAAGCTGGTATGACACGCTTGTATTCTGCAACAAACTGAGTATGAAAGAAGGATTAAGTCCTGCGTATCGTATATCAGGGAGTACTGATCCTGCATTTTGGGTAACTTTATATGATAATTACCAATCAATCGGCAATGCAGAGACATGGGACGCAGTAGAAATAGTAGCCGGTTCCAACGGTTACCGGTTACCGACTGAGGCGCAATGGGAATATGCCGCCAGAGGAGGAAACGGGTCGCCTGGGAATTACACATATTCAGGGAGCAACAATATAGATACTGTGGCATGGTATGGGGCTAATTATGGTAATTATGGTGGTAACAGTGATCAAATGACACATGAAGTAGGGAAAAAGATTCCCAATGGGCTGGGGTTATACGACATGAGCGGGAATGTATGGGAGCTGTGTTGGGACTGGTACAATAACTATTCAAGCGAGAAGCAGACAGATCCTATGGGAGCGGCTGCCGGCCATGGCCGGGTGTTACGCGGCGGGAGTTGGAACAACGGTGCGTCTTACGCGCGTTCGTCCGTTCGGTCCTACGTCGAACCGTACGACTGGATCAACAGCGACTTCCCGAGCACCGGGAGCAGCTACGTCGGCTTCCGGCTAATTCGCCCCTGAGTTCTGCCGAAGGGCGAAAGTGCAGCGCCACGCCTGCGTTAAGCGGGCGTGAAGCGCGGAACGGTCGCCCTTCGTCGGAGTACGAGGATTTTTGTTGGTATAGGGTAGTGGACGTGGAGCGCGAAATTTTTTTTATTATTGTAGCTATAAACAAAAATGAGAGGTGTTTAAATTATGAGTGATTTTGATAACAACAACATGAATGAAAGATCATTTCCAAATAGCGATATTATTGCTGGACTTATTATTACAATAGCTACATTATTATTAGCGATTGTATGTATCCTTGGATACAGTTTCTTAACAAAAACTATTGGATTGGAAACTAAAGAGCTTTTTCTTTGGTTAATATTTATGCTAATTGCTACTGCGATTTCATGTCTTTCTGACGCAATTATCTCACTTGTATCAAAGAAAACAGAAAAAAACAAAGAAAAAACTATGGTGCAAAAAATCACAAGTGTTTTTATCAAGAAGGCTGATGAAATTAAAGATGAAATAAATGTTGCAATGAAGCGAAGTGATATGGTTAGTGGTAATCGAGAAGATATTTTAAGATTATTAATGAATCATAGTATGATAATTGGTGATATTACGAAAATAAAGATATTAGCGTATGATAGTACAGCCTTTTATAAATTTTTTGTAGAACATTTCAAGGATACTTTTATGAAAAACAAAGAGTTTAAATGTAAGGAATTAGAGATTTTAATTCACGATCAGAGTATAGGTCCAGATGATGATATAGTAAAAAAATGGTACAATTTCTATATTAATAAGAAAATAGAAATTTTGCGAATTCGAAGAGCTCCAGAAAAACGAAGGTCTTTTTTTGGTATGGTTATTGAATTTGATATGCAGCACCCTATCGGTTTGATAGGTTTTTATAAACCTCAGGACGAAAATAACGGAAACAATGTAAGTGTATTAAATAATCCGTATGGGGTGTTTAGTGAAGAAGGGGCAAATATTTTAGATGTTATTAATGCATATATTAATCGTTACTTTGATAGTGATAATATTACTATTTTGAAAGAAAAACAAAAACACCCCGATTAGAAATTTATGCTCGTACATATACCCATTACCGCTTTTTCTTAATATCGTCAAGAAATTGGCGACACTACAATAGTACAGTACGACAATATATGTTAGTAAAAGTTCGTGCTGGTTTGTTGTTAATTTTCTTTTTAAAACAGGAGTACCAGTTGCATGATATCAAAACCAATCAAAAAATCCTCGCCTCGCTTAACCGCCGCCGTTATCTGCTTTTTCTTCTCCTATCTTTCCTCGCAGGCTGTCTACTCACAGGATTTCTCCTCTATCGACCAAGACCTGGCGCAGTTAGAATCCTTGATAAACGATTCGCTAGCCAATACGCAAGAGCAACAGAAACAGTTGGAAAACTTGAAACAGAACTTGAACGCGAGCGCAAACTTAATCGCCAGTTACGAGAACACAATCAAAGAGCAAGAGACATTACTAGCAGACTTACGGAAACAACTAACCGCAATGTCCGAAACCTACAAGATGCAGTCACAATTATCAGCGAGATACGCGCAAAGCTCAAAGTTCTGGCAGACTTTTACGCTGGTAGCGATTCCGGTAACGGCGGTAATTAGCGGTGTAGTAGTTTGGGCGGTTGTGAGCAGATAATTTTTTAAATTAATTAGTGATAAAGACATATGCCCAAAGACAATCTTTAGGCATACATCTTATTTAATACCTCATAATAATTCTTCTATTTTGTCCAGAGTGAGCCCGGTAATACGATGCACAAATTCAGGCGTAGAACCCTCTGAAAGTAAATTTTTCGCGATTATTAGTTTTTCTTTTTCCATGCCTATTTCCTCGCCTTCTTCGCGACCTCTTTCCATACCTATTTCTATCCCATCCTCAAGAGCCTCTTCGCGGACGACTCTCATCTCCACTTCAGGATCATACTCGGCATAAAGCATATTCAATACCTCCGAACCATGTTTTTTCAAAAAATCTTTCAGTATATTGTTCTTTATACAATAGTTTATCGCAGATGTAAACGATTTTTCAAGTAATTTTTTCTTCTTTTCCTCGTCGTTTTCTTCTTTATAGTACTTACACTGATACTCTTTCTGGTACTCCCGTATCTTGTCTATAAATCGGCTGTAATTTTCAAGCGTTTTGCTTTTACTCAATATCTCCTGATTCCTACCCTTGTTTATGTTGTATACCTGCACTACCAGTTCCAGCGGCAAATCGATCTTTATGTCAGCCTGAATAAAAGAGTCGGACAGCCTTAATTCCTTGTAGTCGGGGTAGTTGTCCTCGCCGTTGTACAGAACTATAAATTCAGGTTTAGGGATTTTCTCAAGCTTCCTTTTAAACTTGTCTTCCGGATCTATCATTCCCTGATACAGTTTTGCGGAATACATCATAAACCTGAGCGGCATATTATTGTTGATAGTTGACTGGTGTTCAATCAGAACAATAAGCCGGTTGTTGATAAGAAACGATATGTCGTTTCTCTGCGTCCTGAAAAGAACGTCTGAAAGAGTGTTAATGTCGATGGGTACGTCCGGCGGTAGAGTGATTCCCTCTATCGCCGAGTAGAGTTCCCTCAATAAGTCGGGGTTACTGAAAAGAAAAGTAAAAACAGTGTCCTTGTGTTTTTCGTTAACATTTTCCATGAAAATGCCTCCAAGAAATAGATTTGTAACTTGAACTTTTAAAAGAAAGTTCAAAAATTACATACCTATATATGGGTTGAACATGTCATTTTGCTTGACAGAAATTGAAAAAAAATGAAATATTTTTTCAGTACACAAAACAGTGCCTGATCAAGAGAAAAAATTACCGCAACAAACACCTTGCATTATTGGAGTTATCAAGGTAAATTAATGCAAGGGGATTTTATGGGCGAATACAAAAGACCAAGCTGGGACGAATACTTTATGGAAGTCTGCGAGGCGATTTCCAAACGGGCGACTTGCGACCGCGGACGCTCCGGCTGCGTTATTGCCAAGGATAAACAAATTCTTGTAACCGGCTATGTCGGCGCGCCGACAGGACTTCCCCACTGTGACGAAGTCGGACATCAAATTAAAAAAATGGTGCATGAGGACGGCAGAGAAACCACCCATTGCGTCAGAACCGTCCATGCCGAGCAAAATGCTATCTGCCAGGCGGCAAAACGCGGTATTCCTATTGACGGAGCCACCCTTTATTGCCGGATGACCCCATGCAGAACTTGCGCCATGTTAATCATCAACTGCGGAATTAAAAGAATTGTATGCCAGCGCCGTTATCATGATAACGAGGATTCTCTGGCGATGTTTGAAAAAGCCGGCGTAATTATTGAACACCTTTTTGACGAATTACAAAAATATGATGATCAATAGTTTTAAAAACTTAGGGTTCTAATAAATTTTACCGGTTTCAAGAATTATACGGTATTTTAAATAGATTTCTTCCAACGTGTTTAAAGGACCGGGAGCATTTACCATTTTACGTAAATTACAGGCGTCTTTTCTTTCGATAAAAAAATCGTAAATAGCCCTTGGATCACGGTCATTTACAACCGAATACGCGGGTTTTGAATCAAGGTATGATCTAACTTCTTCGTGACTTACAGCTTTTACGCCGTAACGCAGTAATCTGCTGCGAACTTTTTGTATTTCTTCATAAGACAGACCAAAAAGGAATTCTTCAAGCGCCCACCTTGTATAATCGCTGGTGGACTCCCCTTTTAAAAAATCTTCCCATTCGGTGTCAGTGCCCATATCGATGGAAATTCTCAGTAATTCAGCGTTACCGTCCATTGTCCCAAAAATGGGCGGAGCGGAATCCCTTGCCTTCCAAAGGGAAGAAAGCGCCATAAGATGATGAATACTGCGTTGATCGGTTCCGCTGTCCCACAACGCGATTAAATCGTTGGCAAGTTTGGATTTTGTATCGTTTGAAAAACCCGGGTCGTCAAGACAGGAAAAATACACATCTTCCGCCATTAATGTAAAAACTACGGTAAAAGGGATATTTCTTACAAGATTATGCAATTCTTCGTTTTTCTCGGTTAACCGCGCAAGCAAGGTGAAGGCGTGAAATTTCGCGATTAAAAAACTGCGGAGAGCCGCTACCTTTGCGGGAATACGAAGCACATGCGAGGGCGCGGAAAAGGCAAGCAAGGACTCTGTAAGCTGATGTTCGTTAACCAAAATATCCCTTACAAACCGGGTTTCCCTTATTGAGGGATAATCAAAAACAGCGTTTCCCAGATTACGAAGCCGTCTAAATCTTTCATGCGCTATATAATAATCTTGCGGTCTTTTTTCATTGAGCCATTCCTCAACTCTCCCAACCAGAAGTTCTTCTTGCTCAGACAAAACTTGATAGGAATGCTCAGCTGTCTGTATCATAATGGTAATATTATAACATGAAATCAATATTTTTTCAAACCCATTATTTTGTCTTGTTTATTCTTTAAAAAAGTGATATAATACGGATGACAATTAACGCACTATGCGTTAAAGGGGGTGTCCCGGTTTCGACCGGTACGTCTTCGGGATATAGACTGCAGATGGAGCGCTCATCTCCTGATTGGGCAAAAATTTAACTGCCAACACTGACAGTTACGAATACGCCTTAGCTGCGTAATCGCGTGGAACTGCCCCGCCGCTCTGAGGGACAACTTCCGCGTCGCAATCAGAGCTGGTTTTACCGCAGCGTCCGGTGGCGGCAAGATAAGATTTTCCGGAATACGGACAGACCGCGCGCCGTTTAGCCAAGTCCGTCCCGACAATTTAATAACCGGCTAAATCTGTAGACGTTTATGTTTCGCGTATTGGGACGCGGGTTCGATTCCCGCCACCTCCATTTAAATTTTATTTACACTGTAAAAAATTTTTCACAGAAAAAGAAATTTTTTAGTACTCAATAATGCGGGAATCGAAACGGAGCGCTCCTCGTAGAATTTCAACGCGCAAGCGTTGCTTTAAAAAAAAGTCGGCGCAGGACGCGCCGGGAGCGCGCAGGCGGCTTGAAAATCCGAAACAGGATGTTTCGGATTTTCAAGCGACTCCCGCCAAAAACTCCAATCATGCCCAATCATGCGAAAATTGTTTCCCAAAACTCCCACTATCTTCTGTTATTATGCAGTATTTCAGCGACTTCTTCGGGGGAAGAGGAATTAATCAGCCTTTGGCGTATTGTTTCATCTCTCAGTACGGCGCCTAACGCGGCAAGAAATTGTAAATGGGGACCGTCTTTTCGGGGGGAAATTTCCATTACAAAAATACGCGCCGGTTGGTTATCGGAAGGATCAAGAATAATGCCTTCTTTTTTTATGCCTACCGCGACAACGGTTTCTTCTACTCCGTCGCTCTTCGCGTGGGGCAATACTATTCCATAGCCCATATTGGTACTCATTATTTTTTCACGTTCAAACACATCAGTTAAAACAAGTTCTTTATTCAGCAGTTTTTTCTGCTTGTTAAGCGTTTCAACAAGTTCTCTGATTATCTCTTCTATGTTTTTACCTTTAACATCAAGGACAATTGAGTTAGCCTCAATTACGGAAAGCAGACTGTTAGTCGTTCTTCCTCTGCGATCAAACAATTCTTTCTTCATAGCCGTTGTGTTCATTGAGTCTTTTAATTTTTGCATGGCTTCCGAAAGATTAATTATATCCTCATAAACAACATTATTTACAAACGGCAAATCCGAGCTTGACGTCTCTATGATAACGGATCTTCCCTCGCGGCTTATCGAAACGGAAATATCATCTTTACGCGCCAGAGCGACGTTATTATCAAGGTTCATTACCTGAACATAAAAACCCTCGGCGCGAATATCAATTAATAATCTGTCCAGCATAAGCCTTGCGACATCATGAGAACCAAAGTCCCATTTTAAATATGTGGTATTTTCATCATTGACAAATTTTCTTGTTCCCTGCCCTTTAATTTTTAACGACGCGTTTAAAAGCGGCGGAGCCATGATAGTGGAAATTAAAGTCAGTAAAATTACAATTGAAAAAAGCTGGTTGTCAAGAACGCCCATTGCCAATCCAATACCGGCAATGATGAGCGCAACCTCACCGCGCGGAACCATGCCTACTCCGATTCGCAGCGCTCCTTTAACATTAAAACCAAGCAAAAGCGCGGGACCGCCGCATCCTATTATCTTCGCGAAAATTGCCGCCAATGTGTATATTCCGCCGAAAATTAAAACAGGCGGCGAAATTATTTCGCGTACATTCACCATCATTCCCATAACGGCAAAAAACACTGGGACAAAAAAATCATAAAGTCCTTGAAGCCTTCCCTGTATTACCGCGGCAATATCGGTTTTGGAAAGCGAAAGCCCCGCGATATAAGCGCCGATTATCATTGCAAGTCCGCCGTGTTCAAAGAAACCGGCAAGAATAAGAGCGATACCAAGCGCAAGTATGGAAAAATCAGAACTGTTTCTAAACATTTTTAAGAACGAAGCAAGCTGGCGCGAAAAAAACAAACCTAACGCCGTAAAACCAAGCCAGATACCGAACGCTTTCCCCGCAATACCAAGAATTGCCGCAGCGGAAAAATTGCCCTCCGCTTCCGCATGTCCGGCAAACATGGCGACCATTCCAAGCACTACGGCAAGAATGATAATTCCCAATACGTCGTCGAATACTGCGGCGGCAAGAATGGTAACGCCCTCGGGGGAATCCATCTTTTTTCTATCGCTTAGAATTCTTGCGGTAATGCCTACGGAAGTCGCCGTTGAAAGCACGCCTAAAAATAAACATCGCGTATCAAAGAATGAAGTATGAAGAAGCAGAACGCCGCAAAAATCTCCAATCACAAAAGAGAATAACACTCCGCCTAAGCCGATTATTACGCCGGCGACAGAATATTTTAAGAATAAACCGATATCCGTTTCCAAGCCTGAGAAAAAAAGCAGAATAATAGATGCGACTGTGGCAAACGAATACAACTCCGTACTAACCGCGATAGAACCGCCGCCGCTTAAAGGAAAAAGTCCCTGAGGGAAACCGGGAAAAGCAATCCCGCCTAAAGCATAGGGACCGATTACCACGCCCACAAGCAGTTCGCCCAGTACGGAAGGAATACCTATTTTCTTCGCTAAACGTCCGCCGAAACGTACGGCGAATAAAATTATTCCAACTTGAAAAACCAATTCTGTCATTAGTTCTGTAATGTTCATTTTTTAATACTTCCGTTTTATCGATACGTTCGCGATATTTCTTGAAATTTATCCTGAATATGTACAATTGCTTCCGCAACAATCGGATCAAACTGGGTTCCTTTTCCCTGCGCGATAATATCAAGCGCTTCTTCGTACGGCATGGCGACTTTGTAGACGCGGGCGCATACTAACGCGTCATATACGTCAGCTAATGACGCAAGGCGCGCGGCAAGCGGGATTTCATGCCCCTTTAACTGCCTGGGATACCCTTTTCCGTCCCAGCGTTCATGATGTCCGTAACAAATATCTTCGCAATGCTTCAGGTATATAGATGAATTTATATCGCCTAGTTCATGGATAATATCCTTGCCGCGCGTGGTGTGTGTTTTCATTATTTCGTATTCTTCCGGATCAAGCTTACCGGGCTTAAGAAGAATTTTATCCGGTATAGCTATTTTTCCGACATCATGGAGAGCCATAGATCTTACGATCATCTCCGGTTGGAGTCTCTTTATATCTTCCGCATAAACGGAATCGGAAACTACTAAATAATCTATTAACGCTTTTACAAACAACTGCGTCCGCTTAACATGCTCGCCCGATTCCAAATCCCTATGTTCAATAACATTCGCAAGTCCCTGCAGGGCGTTATCCAGAGTTCTGGTCGCTTCCTCAGTTTTTTCAGCAACCATTACTTCCAGATTATCGCTGTAATTTTTTAACGCTATTTGGTTCTTTACGCGAAGTTTGACAATCTCCGGCAAAAACGGCTTATTAATAAAATCAACGGCTCCCGCGGCAAGAAGTTCGCTTTCCGAATCGTTTTCCGCGGTAATAAAAATAATTGGAATTCTTTGATACGCTTTATCGCTCTTAATTTTATTAAATAACTCGCGCCCGTCCATGTGAGGCATAACAACATCTAACAATATTATCTTTGGAATAACAGGAGCGTTTTTTAGTTTATCAAGGGCTTCCATTCCATTGTAAGCCGTTATAACATTATAATCATCTTTTAGTATTTCTTCGAGGATCATGACATTTGTTTCAATGTCATCAACGACTAAAACCGAAGGTTTACTTTCATGCATACTTCGCTATTACCTTATCAACCTCTGTCATGCTTTGGTCATAAGCAGACTTAACTATTCCATATTGATCGGGTTTTACAGAACCTGCTTTTATCTGGACTTCAAGCTCTACAACATGCTTGTTTAATTCGACAAGGGACAGATTGGCGGAAAGCCCCTTAAGCGTATGCGTGGCAACCTGCGCGTTGGGCAAATCGCCCGACGCCAAGGCTGTTTCAATGGTCTTAATGTTTTGATCATCCTTGAATTTTGTAAGTAATTTGGCATAGAGTTTTGTATTATTCATTACTCTTTTTAAACCATCTTCAATATCAATATACACCACATCTGCCATAATTTACCTCGCTAATTAAAAAATTGCAGTTTTTACCTTTCACGATAAATAATTCTGCCTCTGCTTAAATCGTACGGAGAAAGGGCAACCCTGACCTTGTCGCCCGGAACAATACGGATATAATGTTTTCGCATTTTACCCGAAAGGTGAGCCAATATAAGATGCCCATTTTGGTTATCCAATTCTACCCTAAACATCGTATTTGGCAGGGCTTCCCTGACCACACCTTCTACCTCTATTGCCTCTTCTTTTGCCACTTTTACTCCTTATATTAATATAACAATCTAACCCCTTTGTGTCAATTATATCTATATGGTAATATATTATATGCATTATTACAGCACCAGAAACAGTAGCGAAAAGGTAAATTTCGCCGCAGCCGCTCTTACCGGGCTTGCACCGGACGGAGGGCTCTTTGTGCCTGAGGAAATACCCCAATATCCGGCGCAGGTACGCTCTTCGCTCGGAACTATGGCTTTTACGGACATTGCCTTTGAAACAATAAAACCCTATGTAAACGGCGAAATCCCCGACAGCGTGTTATCCGACATAGTACACTCGGCTTTCACTTTTTCCGCTCCCCTTGTGCCTGTAGCAGACCGTTACGCTTTAGAACTTTTTCACGGACCGACGGCGGCATTCAAGGACTTTGGCGCCCGTTTTATGGCGCGCGCTTTTTCGTACTTACGAAGGGGCGAAGACAAATCATTAAGGATACTTGTCGCTACTTCCGGCGATACTGGCGGCGCCGTGGCGGACGGCTTTTTCGAGGTGCCCGGCATTTTTGTTACGGTTTTGTACCCCAAGGGGCGCGTATCGCCGCTTCAAGAGCGGCAGATTGCCGGTCTTGGAAAGAACATTACAGCCCTTGCCGTAGAAGGCAGTTTTGACGATTGCCAGCGTCTTGTAAAAGCCGCTCTTGC
>Ga0268262_10000232_pt1 | contig 74472 bp, 82 predicted proteins | sample TergutNc150P3_FD_190354 | JGI IMG/M metagenome (GOLD analysis project Ga0268262, IMG submission 190354) | Nasutitermes corniger P3 segment gut microbial community from laboratory colony in Florida, USA - Nc150 P3 (SPAdes) (version 2) | ecosystem: Host-associated > Arthropoda: Insects >...
TTGTGAGCAATCCTGAGAATGACCAGCCTTCGGCTGTTCGCCAGCGAGCAAGTAGCGTATGGGCGTCTGAAAATTCCTTAATTCTGTGAGTAAGGATAACAGACACTTGGTAAAGGTTTTGTATCTGAGCGTTTTTACTGTTCTGGTAATTCCGGTTCAGACAAAAGGAATGCGGTTGTCTGTCCAAAATCTGTTTAAACACTGTCTAAACACTTTTTTGGACACTTCAAAACCGCAATAGCGAGCTGAATTAGCGGTTTTTGCGGTGGCATAGTTGTTGCTTTTATTTTTGTATCTTACCATTGGAGGTATTTTATGATGAAAGAAGAAATTAAATTTTATTCTAGAAACCGCTCCAAATTGAATAAAGCATATTGCGGAGAATATATACTTATTTATGGAAAACGTGTAGTTGGGCATTTTGCTTCGCCAAAAGATGCGTATAAAGCGGCTTGCAAAAAATTTCCAAACGAAGATGTACTTATTCAAGAGTGCAGCAAAAAAAATTTTCAGCCTGTTGTCTATAACCCAATGGTTGTGCTTTGAAACCTTTTGCCAAAACATTCCCTGGTTTTGTTCGTTTAATAATCACCCCCGCAACGGTTATGAATTTGAACAGTGATAAAAAATTGAAAGTCCAAGCCTTATGGGATACCGGAGCAACGAATACAATGATATCCAAAAGAGTTGCAAACACACTTTCATTAAAAAAGACAGGCGAGATAAACATTCGTAGTTTTGCAGGTGAAAAAAGCGTAAATGAATATTATATAAGGTTACTTTTGGCAGGTGGATTTGCCAAAGATTTGCAAGTACTTGAATTTTCGGAAATTAAAGGAGCAGATATTTTAATTGGAATGGATATTATAGGTTATGGCGATTTTGTTTTCACTTTGAAAAAAGAACGCAATGTCTCCAAAGCGAAAATTTATTTTATGTACCCATCTAAGGGAATAAGGGTGTGAAATAGACAAAAGAAATCTAATAACCTTTCTATATTACCCCCATTAACCCAAGGAGCGGCCATGAAAAAATTCCCACTAGTGCTTTTGCTAACCTTATGCGCGGCCTTTTCCGCGTATGGGCAAACTAAAAAGCAGGATATAGCCAAATTGCTGGACGTAATGGACGTAAAGGCACAGGCGGTGCAGATGATAGATTTGATGTTGCCTAGCATGAAGGGAATGGCACCCGGAGCACCGGCGGAATTTTGGGTAAAATTCAAGGCGAGTATAAAAATGGAGACCTTTGTGGAGCTGCTCATCCCCATATACGACAAACATTTCTCCCAAGATGATATAAAGAATTTAATCAAATTCTACGAAAGCCCAACCGGGAAAAAATTTGTAAAGGTCTCGCCTGCAATGACTCAAGATGCGTTCCAAGCCAGCCAAAAATGGGGCGAGAAATTGGCTCAGGATATAATAGTGGAATTGAAGAAAGATGGGTACTTCTAAAAAAATAGTCGTCTTGACCGGCGCGGGAATCAGCGCGGAGAGCGGGCTTAGGACATTCCGCGATGCAGACGGCTTGTGGGAAAACGAGCCTGTGCGGATTGTAGCAACGCCGGAGGGCTTTGAAAGCGACCCTGAGAGGGTTATTGCTTTTTACAATAAGCTCAGAAATAGCCTGAAAAATGTTGAACCCAATGCCGCCCACCACGCCCTTGTGAAACTGGAAGAGAAATTCGGCGATGATTTTCTGCTCATAACGCAAAATGTTGATGACTTGCACCAGAGGGCTGGGAGCAAGAGGGTTATAGCGATGCACGGCGAGCTTTTAAAGGTTCGCTGCCTGGGCCGCGAGGAGCACGTTATGCACTGCGCGGAGAACCAGCCTGAGAAATGCCCTGAATGCGGGGCAAAAATGCGCCCGCACATAGTTTGGTTCGGGGAAATCCCGTTTGAGATGAAGCGTATTCAAAAAGCCTTGACCCAGTGCGATTTATTCGCCTACATAGGCACAAGCGGGGTTGTTTACCCAGCGGCTGGCTTTAGGCAGATGGCAAAACTTTCGGGTGCGCACGTGGTGTGCCTGAATTTGGAAGAGGTGGACGGCGGTTATACGGACGAATTTATACAGGGCAAAGCGGGTGAAATTGTCCCGAAATGGGTAGAAAAATTATCTTAAAAAAATTTTTTTACTTTTTTTTGCTTTTTATATATATATTTATATTACACAACCAAAAACATGAGGTCAACTAAATGAAAAACATAAAAATAGGTACCAAGATAATAGTGTCTTTCCTATTCACCACCGCATTGGCGCTTTTTATGGGAATATATCTGTTAAGAGGCATAGATGAACTTGATGACAAGACCGACCAACTGTATGACCTGGGGTCGCTCCCTATGGGGCTGCTTACAGAAACCGCGATGCAGGTGCAGGAACTGCGCATAAGCATTTGGAGATGGCAAAGCTCGGATACAGACGAAGAACGTGCCACAAATGTGAAGACCTTAAACGATGCGCGCAATCTTGCCAACGAACTCATTAACAAGCAAAAAGAGAAAGTTCTGAATGAAACGGGGAAAACAATTCTGTACAATTTGCAGTCTGTAATCGATAAATTTATGGATGAAGCACAAAATTACTTGAAAACCGCGAAAATTGACCATGCTACAGGGCGCGTCTTATCCGATGTTCCCCCTAATCTTTCACAAGCGGCCCGCGATATGCTAAAAGCCCTTCAAGCCGCCGCAGAGAGGAGAATTGCCGTAAATAAAATATTGTCTGACGAAGCTGGGGACCTTGGGCGTAAGCTAAGAGGCATCGCCACCCCAATTCTAATAGCAGTGCTGGTTCTTTCCCTAGGTTTGGGCGTACTCTTAACCATTTCCATCACAAGCCCTATGAAAACCGTGGTGAGCACCCTTTCCAAAATAGAGAAAGGGGATATGACCGCCCGTGCCCACTTAGAGCGCGAGGACGAACTAGGCATACTTTCCAAGGCTTTGGACAGCCTGGCTGCAAGGTTCCAAAACATATTCAAACAGCTTGGGAACGATTCCAATATGCTTGCAACTTCTGCGGAGGAGCTTTCCAGCGTGGGCAAACAGGTATCCAACACTGCGGCGGAAAATGCTTCCCAGAGCGCAACCGTTGCCAGCACCACAGAGCAGACGGTAGCAAGCATAAACGCTATGGCGAGCAGCGCGGAAGAAGCATCCATGAACGCAAACGAAGTAGCCGGGGCTGCCGAGCAGATGTCCACGAACATGAACACCATCGCGGCGGCTATAGAGCAGATGAGCGCAAGCATAAGCGAGATAGCCAGCAACGCAGGCGATGCCAGCAATATAGCCCACGAAGCCACTACCAGGTCTCATGAAGCGACCGACGTGATGGGCAAGCTAGGCACTGCCGCCAAGGAAATAGGGCAGGTGACCGATGTGATAAAAAAGATAGCGGACAAAACGAATCTATTGGCTCTAAACGCCACTATAGAGGCTGCGAGCGCAGGCGAAGCCGGAAAGGGGTTTGCCGTTGTTGCCGGCGAAATCAAAGACCTTGCTAATCAGAGCGCTATTAGCGCAGACGACATAGCCCAGCGCATAAACGGCATACAGGCAGGGACTGGCAAAGCCATAGAAGTTATAAAAGATGTTTCTGATATAATACAAAAGATAAACCACAGCGTGGAGTCCATATCCAGCCACGTTGGCGAGCAGACCAAGGCGAGCAACGAGATAGCGAGCAATGTTGCGCAGGCTAGCACCGGGGCAAAGCGCGTTGCCGCCGCCATAGGCGAGGTAGCCAAGGGCAGCAGGGACATAGCTCACAACTCTGGCGAGGCAGCCAGGGGCGCAGGCGTGGTTAGCCAGAACGTGGCAGGCATAACCCATAGCGCCAAAGAGAGCGCTCATGGAGCGGAGCAAATCAACCAGAGCGCGAATGAACTTGCCAGGCTGTCAAGCGATTTGAAAAACATTTTAGGCCAGTTCAAAGTGTAGTTTATTTACTATATTGCCACGGGAATATGTTGCAAACCCGTGAAATGTTCAATAAAATACACAAACGCTACGATATGCTCAATCACTTGATGTCGGCGGGGCGCGATATTGCGTGGCGCAAGAAATGCTGCAAAAAACTTCCAAAAAAGGAAAATGCGGTTGTGCTGGATTTATGCGGCGGCACGGGAGATTTTTCGCTTGCCTTCAAAAAAATTCTGGGCGAGCCAAAATTTTCCATAGTTGGCGATTTCGCGGTAAAAATGCTCGCGGTTGCTGCTCAGAAAAGTCCCGATTTAATCCCCGTTCAGATGGACGCAACGGATATTCCGCTTGCGAATGGCTCTGTTGACATTATTTTGAATGGCTTTGGGATGAGAAATATAAAGAATTTGGATTTGGCTTTTAGCGAGGCTTTTAGGGTGCTTAAACAGGGCGGCAGTTTTGCCACGCTTGAATTTTTTAAACCTGAAAAAAAAATCGCAACGCTCTTTTATCAAAAAATCGCTCCGCTTGTAATTCCGTTTGCGGGCATGATGTTCAGCAAGCACAATGCCTACCGCTACTTGGTGCTTTCCATCTTGAGTTTTATAACTCCAAAGGAATATGCGACAAAAGCCCGGGCGGCAGGCTTTACTTTGCGTTCCATAAAATCCCTTGATGGCGGGTTGGCGCACATAGTGCTGTTGGAGAAAAAATGAGCAAGCATAATCTGCTGCTTGGCATAACCGGAGCTTCTGGGTCAATATATGCAAAGCGATTTTTATCGCTGGCAAAAAAATATGACTTTGCAGCAGAACTCATAATCACAAAAATCGGCGAGCAGGTTATAAAACACGAACGTTGCGAGAGCATTTTAAAAGATTGCAAAAAAATCCACAGGATTGACGACTTTTTTGCACCGCCGGCAACCGGCGGTTCCAAATATCTGGGAATGGCGGTTTTGCCGTGCTCAATGGGCAGCTTGGGGCGCATAGCCGCAGGCACAAGCGACAACTTGCTGGTGAGAGCCGCTGACGTGTGCTTAAAAGAGAGCCGCCCTCTTGTGCTCGTTCCCAGGGAAATGCCTTTTAGCGAAATACATTTGGAGAATATGCTTAGGCTAAAAAGGGCTGGAGCTATTATTATCCCCGCAAGCCCGTATTTTTACGAACACCCTAAAACAGTAGAGGAGCTTGCAGACACGGTTGTTGAAAAGGTTTTAAAAGTTTTTCTAAATTCTACATAACATACGACATACGAGGATTATATGGCTTATTTAAACAAAGTGATGCTTATGGGAAATCTAGGCAAAGATGCTGAGGTTCGTCTTACGCAAAACAATAAAAAACGTGTTTCTTTTTCCCTAGCTACCACACGCAGGTTTCGCAACCCCAACACAGGCGAAATGCAAGATGATACCGCTTGGCACAACATCGTAGCTTGGGACAGGCTTGCAGAGCGCATAGAGAAATTGGGAATAAAAAAGGGAACCCCGCTTTTTGTTGAAGGCAGGGTTTCTTACCGCCAATGGAACGACCCACAGACAGGGCAAAAACACAACGTAACCGAAATTTTGATGGATAATTTTGAATTTTTAGCCCCAAAGCAAAGTTATGCAGGCACTAGCGAAACCACAGGTTACGATACTGGCAGCGAATATGGAACAAATAATGTTCCGCCGCCGCCATCCAGCGACCAGGATGATTTGCCGTTTTAATTAAAAAATGTTTAGCATAGATATTATACAAGTCGCGATTTTATGGTGCATAGCGGGTTCAGCGCTTATATGCGCCATAAACTCCCGTGGCGTTATCAGAGCGGTGGTGTCTGGGCTTATCACCGCCGCTATAGTTGTCACCGCTGTGTTCTTTTCTTATATGAAATACGATTCCGTCAAGCGGGAGATAGGCCTTGGGGAAACGCCCTCCGTTCCATCGAGTTCCAGCGAAACAATGGTGGAAAACCAGGCAGCTAAGGTTAGCTGTTCCCCTGTGGAAAAGCAAATATTGGAAGAGGTTATAGCTATTTCAGATTCCATATTAGCTTTTCCAAAATTGAAATACATAAACAACCAAGACATGGAAAAGCGCGAGGTATTCGAGAGCAAAGCCCTTTCTCTGCGCAACAAGAGCATGGATTCCTATAGACAGGTTAGGGGTTTATTTGGGCCTGGGGATGAGAAATCGTGCTATTACGATTTATTGCTTGGAGCGGCGGATAATTTGCGGCTTGCAGGCTACGAAACACATAGCTTGTTTGGCCAAGAAAACGATAATGTTGGCGATAGTCTTAACAAAGCTGCGGTATATGCCGCACAAGCAAAAGCTGTATTTTTACAATTAAGGGAGCAGTTATGAAAAATGTTGCCATAGCAGGCGCAACGGGCGCAGTCGGGCAGGAGTTATTGTCTATTCTGGCGGAGCGGAATTTTCCGATCAAGTCTTTGAAGTTATTGGCTTCGTCAAGGAGCGCAGGCAGGAAGATAAAATTCAAGGGCGAGGACATAGTTGTGCAGGAACTCCGCCACGATTCCTTTGATGGCGTGGATTTGGTTTTGTCTTCCGCTGGCGGTTCCATCTCCAAAGAGTATATGCCCTCCGCTGTTAAAGCGGGCGCGGTGGTTGTGGATAACACATCCTATTTTAGAATGAATCCAGAAGTTCCGCTTGTGGTGCCGGAGATAAACCCTCAGGAAATCAAGAAGCACAAAGGCATTATTGCAAACCCGAATTGCAGCACTATAATAATGCTAGTGCCGCTATTCCCTTTATACAAGGCTTTTGGTGTTGAGAGAGTTCAGGCTTGCACTTACCAAGCCTCTAGCGGCGCGGGAGCAACCGCTATGGAAGAACTTCGCTTGGAATGTGCCGCTCTAGCAGAAGGGAAAGCCTTTAACCGCACCGTTATCCCTTACCAATACGCTTTTAATTTATTCCCGCACAACTCCTCTTACAACGACGGCAGCCCAGATAAATCCTCTGTACATGCGCCTACGGGCTATTGCGAAGAGGAATGGAAAATGATCGCCGAAACCCATAAGATTTTTGGGGACAGCAGTTTGCGCGTGAACGCAACTTGCGTCAGGGTTCCTGTTTTAAGGGCGCATTCCGAGGCCTTGAACATAAAGTTTTCAAAAAAGGTGAGCGTGGCAGACATTTACGGCGTTTTGCGTGGCGCGCCGGGCGTTGAAATTATGGAAGAGCCGTCAAAAAATCGCTGGCCCATGCCCATAGATGCAAGCGGCAGAGACCCTGTGCTTGTGGGCAGGGTTCGCGTTGACCAATCACAGGAGAATACTTTTGATATGTGGGTTGTTGGTGACCAAATTCGCAAAGGCGCAGCTTTAAATGCGGTGCAGATAGCGGAACTTTTGTAAGGAGCGTATATGGCATTTTCTTTAATAATGGGTTTGGCACTGTTCGCAATCACTTGCTACCTTGTGCTTTTGTTTTTTCAGGTACACAAAGTTGAAAAAAAGATATCGGACTTAATTATGATGGTTGAAATACATCTGCTGAATAAGTACGGGCATAACCCGAATGCGAATGTGAAGATGCTTGACTTAAAAAAAGCAATGGCAGAGGAAGAGTAAATGTTGCCTTTTGGTGAGGTTCCGCACCCCAATTGGATTGAAATAGACCTTGACAATTTGCAGAGCAATATTCACTATGTCAGGGGCTTGCTGCCTGCTCACGTAAAATTGCTATTGCCCGTAAAAGCCGATGCCTATGGGCACGGTTCGCTTGCCATATCTTTTGCGGCTATGAAAGCGGGGGTTGATTTTTTGGGGGTTGCGCATCTGTTTGAGGGTGTTGCTTTGAGGAAAAACGGCGTAAAGGCGCGTGTTTTGATTTTAGGGCCTTGCCACGAAAACGACATCCCCCTTTTGCAGAAATACGATTTAACCCCATCCATCCCAAATTTTGAAACCGCGGCGAAGCTGTCTGGCTCTCAAATAAAAGTTCACATACAGATAGATACGGGTATGCACCGCTTTGGTATAAAGCATAGCGATTTTGAAGAGATAAAAAAGATATGCGAACTCCCGAATTTAGAGGTAGAAGGCATTTATTCCCATTTGGCCACCGCCGATATGCAGGGGCATCCCGCTATGGAAAAACAGCTTGAGAGGTTTGGTGATTTAATAAAAGAATTGGAAAAAGCTGGGAAGCGTCCGCCGCTCTGCCACATAGCAAATTCACCGGCAACCCTTTTATTCGCGGGCAAAACCCATTACGATATGGTTCGCCCCGGCATAGCTCTTTACGGCTACGACCCCACTGGGGAATTCCCGTCCAAGTTTCCCATAAAACCCGTGCTGAAACTCCGCTCAACCGTGCGTGCTTTGCGAGATGTTGAAGCTGGCGAGGGAATTTCTTACGGGCATTTTTTTGTGGCAAAAAAGGATATGAGGGTTGCAACGGTTGCCGTTGGCTATGGGGACGGCTATTTGCGCGGTGAACCCAGCAAAGGCGTGATTTTTATACAAGGCAAAGCCTGCCCCATTCTAGGACGTGTGTGCATGGACGCTTGCATGGTGGATGTGAGCGAAGTTCCAGAGGTAAAAGTAGGCGACATAGCTGATTGCATAAACGGTGAGCTTTCCGGGCAAATCTCCGTTGAGGCCTTTGCCAAGGAGCACAACACCATCTCTTACGAAATAACAACCCGCATGGCCCGCCGCCTCTACAGAATTTACCGCTACAAAGGGAAAGTAAACGGCTGGCACGAGGTAAAAAAAGAGCTTGGGGTGGAGTAGCAAGCTGTCTAAGCAGTTACTTGGCGAGTTTGTTTGAGAAGGTGATTCTCAATGTCGGCAGCAGTATAGCCTTTCTTTATTAGGGCTAGAATTTCGTTGCTTTTTTTCTCTTGACCCTTGTCAATACCCTTACCAATACCTATTTCAATGCCATCTTCCGTGCCTTCCTCATACCTAACCGCAAGGGCTTCATCCAAATTCCATTCAGTAAAAAGCATATTCAAAACCTCCGACCCGTGCCTCTCCAAGAAATATACTAAAATATTGCGCTTCATGCAACTTTTTATCGCTGCTTCTATAGCTTCCGCAAGTTCCATAGTCTCGCGATTTTTGTTCACCTCTGCTATAAACTCGTTGTAGCCATTCAAAACAGGGCTTTTACTCGCTATCTCCGCGTTGCGACCCTTGTTAACGTTATAGACACTCGCTACAAGCTCAAGATTACCGTTGCCTTTAGTTTTAAAAGCATCAGAAATCCTAAGCTCCTTGAAGTCAGGAAACTCATCCTTACCGTTATAGAGAACTATGAACTCCGGTGCAGGGATTTTTATCATCTTTTCCCTGTACAAATCCTTGCCTTTAGTTATTCGCTCGTATTCCCTTCCCAAATACATAAGCATTCTGAGCGGTATGTTGTTGTTAATTGACGACTGGTGTTCTATGAGCACTACAAGCCTGTCGTCCACCACGAAAGCCACGTCGTTCAATTGCCCTTTGAACAAGGCATTTGAAAGAGTAACTATCTCTATTTTCGTGTCTGGCGGGTAGTTTTGCCCCGTCACTGCATTGTAGAGTTCCAATGCGGCAGGTGGCTCACCGAACAGCAGCGAGAAAACGCTGGCTTTGTGATTGCGGTTGGCTTGAATCTCGGTCATTTTTATCTCCATATAAAGGTTTATTGCCTATTAGACGGAAGTAAAGCCGAAAAAAATTCAGAAAAGTGAATTTTGCAAACAGTTGTTGACGTTTTTTCGCATTTTTTTTAAAAAATCGCTAAAGTTTTCCCGATTTATGCCGATAAGCAATAAAGAATAGCTGTATAGTGGCCGCTAATTGACGCTAAGGGGGGCTAAAACTGAGGGCGTAGGTTAATTAGCGTTTGCTATATTAACGTTGTTGCGGGGAAAAAGGCCGCAAAAGGAGTGTTTTTATGCCTATAGCTTCTATTTCCGGTAGCTCCAGCAGCCAACCGGTACGCACCAACACGGAACCTGTAAAAGGCGTTTCTAGGGATGTTAAACACAAGGAAAAGCCTGAAGGCGAGGATGCAATAAAAAAGCAAAATGAAGAAAATAATGCCATGAAACCTGGCGTTGCCAATAACGAAAAGTATAAAAGCGTTAAACAGGTGGATATTAACGCTGAGTAAGCTATGGCATTGCAAATAGGGGCAGATTTTGGAAAACAGGCTAACCGAGCTAGCCAATTTGGTTTAGGAAAGTTAGCCGACCAAGGCGGCTTGGGGAAACTAGCCGACCAAGGTGGCTTGGGAAAGCTGGCTAGCCAAGATGAGAAGGCTAGCACGGAAAAGCCAAAACCACCTGTTATGACGCTTTTAGAATCCATGTCTGATGACAAATTTGAAAGCGTTAAAAAAGTTGATACGGTGGATACAGTAGTTTAGAAACAAGGAGGTTTCTATGATAGTGCAAGTTGATAAAGCCGCTGGGTTGAGCATAAACCATCAGGTCTCTGAAAGGCAAAAAGCCCTTTCCAAAATCCATGAAAAAATGGGGACCGGTAAGAAGATTAACCGTGCGCCGGATGATGCCGCCGGGCTTGCCATCGCAAAAGCTTTGGAAGCTATGTCCAGAGGCTACAAAGCGGATTCCATAAATATAGGCGATGCCATGAGCGCCCTGAATATTGGCGAAGGCGCAACGCAGGGCATTACCGATATGCTTGGGCGTATGCGCGAATTGAGCATTCAGGCGGCCAATGATACTTTAACCGATAATGAACGCGGTGCCTTGAACGGAGAGTTCCAGGAGCTGAAGAAAGAAATTGACAGGCAAACAAAAAACACTCAGTTCAACACGCAGGATGTTATATCCGGCCAAAGCCCTCTAAGCGATGGCACTGGCAAATTTCAGGTTGGCCCTAACGCGGGTGGCCCAAACGTAATAGACGTCGCTAAATCCGACCTACGTCCAGAGACTCTTGGAATTATGGATATGGATATATCTTCCAGGAACGGCGCGACAGCCGCTATAGATGGAATAAACAAAGCCAATGAAATTGTCAATAATACGAGGGTCAATTTTGGCGTACAGTACAACCGCTTGGAACACACCAACAACAACAACGAAAACATGAATATCAACACAACCGCCGCCCTTTCTTTAATAGAGGATTTGGACTTTGCCAAAGCGTCTATGGATAGGGCTAGGGATGATATTCTAAACCAAAGCGGAATTATGGCTCTGCGCAATTTCCAGGAAGTTTCTAGAAATTCAATGTTAGCGTTGCTAGGTAAATAGGTGGAGAATAATCCTGATTCAGACAACAATTGGGGAAAAAAAGAAGCGGTTCGTCTTTATGCTTACGGTGCTGCGTACACCGCTGGCAGATTAAAATCTCATCAAATGCTTTTGGAAAAAGCAATGCTCATTATGCATTCGGTTAGGATGGGTGATTTGAAAAAACGAGACCAGATGCAAAATATAGTTGCATATCTGCAATCCAGTTTGGACTTGCAATACGAAGAAGCCCAAAATTTGTTCATAGTCTATGGGTATGTATGGGACGCTTTGGAAGTAGCCACCCCGGAAACATTAGATATAGCAGAGGAATTTTTAAGGGAAATTCGAGAGTTGATAATGGAAGTTCACCGCAGGCAGCCCAGGCCTATAAAAAAGAAAAAAAAATAATGGAAAGCCTTTCTATAAAAAATCTGAAATTTAACCTCAGAACTTTTGTAAAATCTGAATTGCCAAGAGTTGCAGGCAAATCTATTTCAGGCGTTTTGAGCAAAACGCTTAGTGAAGTGAAAATAGCCAATACTGTTTTTATGCCGTCATTTATTAATATTTTGGACGGGGTAAACATGTCTCTAGAAAGAGGCGAGATGCTTTGCATTTCCGGGAAATCCGGCGCGGGCAAGAGTTCGCTTTTGCGTGTGATAGCTGGTTTAGAAAAAGCCTCGGAGGGGGAAATTTCGCTTTTTGGAGAACCCGTTAAATCAAACGAATGGACAGCCCTTTCAATGGCGCAAAAAGGCATTGGCTTTGTGTTTCAGAACAGCGCTTTGATTTCCGATTTAACCGTGAAAGAAAACATAGCTGTTCCGCTCCTCTATCACAATATGGGAACAAATGAAGAAATTGAGCAAAAGGTGAACCGCGCTCTTTTGCTGATGCTCGCCAACGGTTTTGCAAATGACTATCCCTATTCCCTTTCCCTTGGGATGCGAAAGAGAGTTGCCGTTGCGCGCTCTTGGGCAATGGATGCGAAAATTCTTCTTTTGGACGAACCCACGGCGGGCTTGGATAGAAACAGCCGCATAAATTTTTTATCGCTTATGAATAACCTCAGAGAACTTTATAAAACCACCATCATAATGGTTATAAGCGATTTGCAGATAGCTTATGACACAAATAGCAAAATATCTTTTTTAATGGATAAAAAGCTAACCCCTCCTATGTATTTCGATGAGATTCAAGATAGCTCGGATCCGCGAATCAGGGCTATGGCTGGGTAGGGCAAATTTTTTCCATCAAATAGCTTTCAACATTCTCAATTTTAACAATGTCTTGTTTCATCGAATCCCTCTCGCGAATGGTCACAAGGCCGCGCTTGTCTTCACCGTCTTTGCCTATTGTGCCAAAATCTATGGTGACGCAATAGGGTGTGCCTATTTCGTCTTGGCGGCGGTAGCGTTTGCCTATGCTTTGAGTTTCATCGTATTCCACAGGGAAACGTTTCAGCAATTGCTTGTAAAGATTTTCTGCAACGCCCATCAACTCATCGTCTTTTGAGAGCGGCAGAATCGCGGCTTTCACAGGTGCAACGGCAGGATGAAAATGAAACACCGTGCGGTCTTCGCCGTTTTCTGTTTTTTCAATATCGTAGGCATCGCATAGCAGAACCAACAGAAGCCTATCCACGCCGAGCGCAGGCTCAATCACAAAGGGAATGTATTTTTCATTTGCAATTTTGTCGTGGTAGCGCAAGTCAACCTTTGAATGTTCAATGTGCTGCGTTAAATCGAAATTTGTACGGGAAGCCACACCCCATAGCTCGCCCCAGCCAAAAGGAAATTCGTATTCAATGTCGCTTGTGCCATTTGAGTAATGCGAAAGCTCTTCTTTGGAATGTTCCCTTATCCTCAATTTTTCTTTGCGAATCCCAATTTCACCAAGCCACTCCATGCAAAAATCCTTCCAATATTTGTACCATTCCTGCTCGGTGCCTGGCTTGCAGAAAAATTCCATCTCCATCTGCTCAAACTCCCGCGTACGGAAAATGAAATTGCCTGGAGTTATTTCGTTCCTGAAACTCTTCCCTACCTGCCCAACACCGAATGGGATTTTTTGGCGGCAGTTATCCGCTATGTTTTTGAAATTTATGAATATGCCTTGGGCGGTTTCCGGGCGCAGATACACTTGGTTTCCCGTACCTTCAACAACGCCTATTTCCGTTTTGAACATCAAATTGAAGGAACGCGGCTCCGTCCAATCCTTGCTGCCGCACTTTGGGCATTGTATGGCATTTTCCCGCATCATTGCGGCTACTTCTGTGAAGTTTTTGCCCGCAACGGCGCCAGCGCCCAGCTTTTCTTCCAATAAGTGGTCTGCCCTTGCCCTTTCCTTGCACACTTTGCAATCCACCAGAGGGTCGCTGAAGCTGCCCACGTGCCCGCTAGCTTCCCAAACTTTGGGGTTTAAAAGGATGGAGGAATCCAAACCCACTATATCGCTGCGGCTTGCCACGAATTTTTTCCACCACAGGTCCTTTATATTGCGTTTTAACTCCACGCCATAAGGGCCGTAATCCCATGTATTTGCCAAGCCATCGTAAATTTCCGAGCCTGGGAAAATTATGCCGCGCCTTTTGCAAAGCGAAACTAAGTCTTTTAAAGCGTCTTGAACTTTTTTTGCCATATAGTGAATGTAGAAAATATCTATATTATATTTTATGGACTGTTAGCCGAGTCAAGTATGAAAGCAGAGTACTTAAATCCATTTCTGAAATCGACCGTGGAGACGTTTAATATTATGGTAAATCTTCCTGTTACGGTTGGTAATATCTACCTGCTCAAAGAACCTAATAAAACGGATATCTCCAGCCTTCTGGAATTTTCCGGCGATATAAGGGGCAAAGTGGCTATGCTATATACCTTGGACGTGGCCCTAAAGATAAGTTCTAAATTTTTAGGCGAAAAGATAACGGAGCTGAATGAAGACGTTGCAGACAGCATTCGTGAAATAACCAATATAATCGCAGGTTCTGCAAAAAAATATATGCCATCTATGCACTGGACGTTGTCGCTGCCAAGCATTGTGCGTGGCCCAAGCAAGATTCTTGAAGGGAAAAAACTTCCGGTGATATGCATCCCTTTTAGTAGCGAATTAGGTGGTTTTATCATGGAAGCCAAAATGAGTTCCGGCAAATCGGTTTTTGATGATTGAACCTGCGGAGCAGGTATTTCCGTTTACTATCTTTCCGTTATGAACATACTTGTAACTGGCTGTTGCGGATTTATAGGGACAAACTTTGTAAAACTTGTTTTAAAGGAAAGGCTCGATTGGAATGTTGCGAATATAGATGCGTTGACTTATGCGGGCAACATTGAAAACCTAAAAGAACTTGAAGGCAATGGACATTACAATTTCTTTAAAGGCGACATAGCCGATGAAGCGGATATTTGCGGCGCGGGCGAATTGCTCGCAGGCAAGCTGGATGCCATTGTGCATTTTGCTGCGGAATCGCACGTGGATAATTCCATAAAAAATCCTGGCGTGTTTATAAAAACAAATGTAGAAGGGACTTTGAAGTTGCTGAAATACGCAAAAGAAAAAAATGCGAGATTTTTGCAAGTAAGCACAGACGAGGTTTACGGGGCGCTTGGAGCCACAGGTTATTTTACCGAAGATACACCTCTTGCCCCCAACAGCCCATACAGCGCATCAAAGGCAGGGGCAGACTTTTTGGTGCGCGCTTGGCACGAGACCTACAAGCTGGATACAGTGATTACCCGTTGCTCAAACAACTACGGCCCATATCAGTTCCCAGAAAAATTAATTCCGCTTGCAGTCACAAATCTTATGCAGGGGAAAAAAATTCCGGTATATGGCAAAGGTTTAAACATTCGCGACTGGCTTCACGTGGAAGACCATTGCAGGGGAATTTTGCTCGCTTTGCAAAAAGGCGAAGCCGGCAGGGTTTATAATATTGGCGGGAGCAATGAATGGAAAAACATAGATATTGCGCATGAGCTTATTAAAATAATGGGACTCGGCGAAGAGCAAATTGAATTTGTCACCGACCGCCTTGGTCACGATTTTCGCTATGCCATAGATGCCACCCGTATTCGCAAGGAACTCGGCTGGGAACCCAAATACACATTCAGCACGGGATTGCCGGAAACTGTAAAATGGTATAAAGAAAATGAAACTTGGTGGAAACCGTTGAAAGATAGATTGCAGACAAAATGACTTTTGTTAAAAGATATATCGCGATATGTTTTTTTTGCATAACTTTGCCAGGATGTGGCGGGGAATGGGAGAGTGCGCCGGTTGGGAAGGCTTCTTGCTCATTCGGCTCCTTTAACGATTTTATACCCGAAGGGCGCAGGCCAGCTAGAATGGCTTCTGGAAACAACGGAAACAATCTCTATGTTCTTGATGATTCCTATTACAATGTGCATATTTATGAAAGGGATGATTTATATCAATGCGCTTTTAATTTGAAAGATTCGTATTCTTTCAATGGGTTTTTGAGCAATGTCCTTTCTTCTGGCAGCAATTTTTATGTTCAAGATAGAGCGCAGTTAAAATCTCGTGACGATAAAAAAATATGCGATGCGAGGAACGGCATTTTTTCAATTTATGGAAACGAGCTTGCGGTTGGGAGCAACATGGGGATAGAAATTTGGAACATAACGCAAACATCGTGTACAAGAAGCGGGAATAATATATCTTCGCAAAATGTTTTGGCTTTGGCGGCAACCGGTAGCGAGTACTATGCAGCGGAGGGAATTGCAACCGAACCGCAGAACCTCGCCATGTTTTCAAAAAATGGTTCTGTTTATAGGGAGCCGCTGTCTTCCACGCCTGGCAATGAAAAGAATTTCTGTTCCGCAGACAGGGTAGCCGCAAACGATTACGGAGTTTATCTCTTGGATAAAAAATGCAACAAAATAGGAATTTTCGATAACCAAGCAGTTTGGCGAAAAACTGTAAGCCTGAATGCTATCGGCATAAGAAATGTTTTGGACATAGCTCCGGGCGAGTACTCATATATTTTTATTCTGCACGAAAACGGAGTGGAAAGGCTGAATGTGTTTTAAATTTACATCCTAACCTTGCGCTGCGGCGCGAAAGGGTTGCTTGTTTGGCTGCCTTTTTTTGCGCCTGCGGGTTGCGCTTTTGCGTCTGAGGAAGATACGCCAATGGCAACGGGAGTGTTTATGTCTAAGCCATCTAACACGTGGCTCTTTGTGCCGTCAGAAATTCCTAAGCCAATTCGCTTGGCTTGCAAATTTCCTTTGCTTTCTAGCACCCAAACCCTGCCTTTGTTTTCTGCCCGCCCCTTAGAACCCTGCTGCCTTTTTTCAAAGCCTTCTTCGGCGTTTTTTGGCGGGACATAACCAGGGGTGTTTTCGTCTGGTTTGAATTGCATAGCGCGCATGGGGATTGTTAAAACTTGCAAAGCCTCTTGAACTATTATGTTGCAGTTTGCAGTCATGCCGGGCAAAAGTTTTTGGTTGGGATTATTCGCTTTTATTATAACGGTATATGTCACGACATTTGAGGATATAATAGGTGATAGCCGCACCTCTTGAATTACGCCATCGAATTTATCGCCTGGATATGCGTCAACGGAAAATTCAACCTTTTGCCCAGCTTTCACTTGCCCAATATCCGCTTCATCTACATCGGTTTTAACTTCCATTTGGGTTAAGTCACGCGCAAGGGTGAATAAAGTTGGCGCGGAGAGCGATGCCGCTACTGTTTGCCCGGCTTCAACAGAGCGGTTCAACACTATGCCCGTTATTGGGCTTTTTATTATGCAGTTTTCCAAATCGAGTTCTGCCTGCTCTAAATTGCTCTTTGCGTTTGTCAAGTTGCTCTGCGCATTTTTGTATCTGTATTCCGCAGTTTCCATATCAGTTGCGGCAACAGAACCTTTTTGAAAAAGTTCTTGGATTCTTTTGTGGTTTCGCCTTTGGTACTGCATTTCATTTACCGCAGCCCTATAAGAGGCTTTTGTTTGATCAACCCTAACCTTCGCTTTTAGCGGGTCTATTTCCAAAAGCACTTGCCCTTTTAATACCTGTTGATTGAAGTCCGCATAAATTTTGCTGACCGTGCCGGAAACCTCCGTTCCTATATCCACTTGGTCTATGGGTTGCAAACGCCCTGTTGCCGTTATGGTTTGAACAATATCCCCAATGCTCGGATAAACAATTTCCAAGCTCATATCGTTTTTGGAACTCTTTTTATATATGCAGAAAATACCTATTGCAACTGCAAGCAACAATATCGTTATTATAATCTTTAAGCGGCTTTTCACGAAAAAAATCTAGAAAATTATACCTTGAATCTTCCCATAACCGCTTTCAACGTATCTGCCATTTTTGCCAAATCGTCTGCTGAAGAGCTTACTTGGGAAGCGCCTTGGCTAGATTCGCGGGCAGCACCGCTTACGGAATTCACATCGTCTGCCACTTGGCCCACGCGCCTTACCGCATCGCCAGCATTTTTTGAAACATCGTTTGCGCTCTTGGCTACCTCGCCTATTGCAGAAGCAACACGTTTTGCCCCCGTGTTTGCCTGAGCGACATTGCTCGCTATCTCGTTGCTCGCCTTAGTCTGCTGGCCTACGTGGTTGGATATGGACTCCACGCTGTGGTTTATCTTCTCTATAATATTCGAAACATCGCTTATCACCGTCACAGCTTCGTTGGTGCCTTTCTGTATGCCCTCTATGCGGCGCGCTATGTCGTCTGCGCTGGTTGCGCTTTGGTTGGCAAGTTCCTTGATTTCGCCTGCCACCACCGCAAAACCCTTTCCCGCTTCGCCAGCGGAAGCTGCTTCTATAGTGGCGTTCAATGCCAAAAGGTTCGTCTTATCGGCTATTCTCTTGATGACCTCGGTCACCTGCCCTATCTCTTTTGCGGCTATGCCCAGCTTGCCCATTGTATCGGTTGCCTCGCGAGACTTGACGGTGGCTTCATTTGCCACATCGCGAGCCTCGCCAGCGTTATTGGATATATCGCTTATGCTTGCGCTCATCTCCTCTATAGCCGCCGCAATGGTATTCATGTTCATAGACATCTGCTCCGCTGCTCCCGCAACTTCGTTAGCGTTTGTGCTCGCCAGCTCGGCGCCAGTTGCCATAGCGTTTATGTTCACAGACATTCTCCCCATTCTTTCCGACACGGCTGTAGTCTGATTTTTAGTTCTTTCCGAAACGGAAGATAATTGGCGCGAAACTACAGACAGCTCTTCAGAGGCGGCTGCTAGATTATCTATGGTTTTCTTTGTGTCGCCTATGGGACCTCGCATGGTGTTCATCAGTTTGTTGAAATAGTTTGATAACTGGCCTACCTCATCATTGGACTTTACAGGAATGCTTTGCGTTAAATCGCCTTCGCCTTCGGAAATATCTCTTAAAATATTTGTAACCTTGGATATGGGTCTTAAAATTATAAAGTTTATGCCTATAGCGTTTGCAAGAATAACGATGAACAAAAGCAATGCCCCTATAGCAACGCTCATAGTTGTTTGGGACCTGTTGGCTTCATCAACATGTTGCTCAAAAGTTGATATTTCTATGCCTATGAATAAAATACCTATGACATTTCTGGTATTGCTTTCAAAAAGCGGTTTGTAATCAACTATATATTCTTTGCCTAAAATAGTTGCATGTCCGCTATATGGATTGCCAGACATTATGGGTTTGAACGCGGGGCTTGTGGAACCCAGAAAGGTATCTACCGCACGTTTCCCGTTGACATCGGTAACACTTGTGGTCAGGCGGCGGAAGTCGTTGTTTTCACGGATAAAAATTGTGGCAACTATGCCCAATTCCTTGGACATTTCATCCACTATATCATAATGATATTTTAGGGAATTGCCTCTTTCATCCACCAAATCGTTATCTTTTAAGGAGAGTTTGCCATATTCCTTGGCAATCCTGTATTCAAAAGAAGGCATATCCCCACTGAGCTTTTTTTTGCCCATGTATTCAGCCGCTCCTAGTGCTAGCTCCTGCTTGCTGTGAAAGCTCATATATTCGAGCAACCCAAGCGCTATCACCAATATGATAGTGGATACAGCCATTGTTTTGAGTAGCAGTTTATTGCTTTTCTTTTCTTTATGAAAGTCAGTCATATCTTATTCCTCGTAGATAAGTTAACTGAAATAACGTAGAAAAATCACCCTTTTTTTACAGCAATTTTGTGGATTTCCCCGTTCAAATGCTCAATAGATAGGATTTTATCGCCATTTTCTTCTATGGCGCGTGGCACGTTTCTAAGAGGCTCCTCCCCGCACAGAAGCACCTCCAGTATATCGCCTTTGGAAAGCCCGTGCAAAGCGACCCTTGTTTTCACGAAAGTCATAGGGCAGGTTTCGGCGGTGAGATCTAGCATCCCAATTCATCCACTACTATCTGCGCAAGCGGCTCTATTATCTTTGGGCTAAAATCAAATTTTATTCCAGCGGTGGCAAAGAGTTCCGGCAGAGGCTTGGAGCTGCCCAATTTTTCTGCTTTGATTAAGTTTTGCACAGCGAGGTTATGGTCTTTTTTTGCATTGGCGTAAATTTGGAGGGCGCCGAGCTGCGCTATTCCGTATTCCACGTAATAAAAAGGGCACTCAAAGAGATGCAATTGCTTTTGCCATAAATAGGAGCGGGCTTCTTCCAAGCCTGCCCAGTCTATGCCGCTGGCAAAACGTTCTTGCAAAGCGAGCCATATTTCCTTTCTGTCCTTTGCCGTATGGTTTGGGCGGGTGTAAAGTTCGTGCTGGAATGCGTCTATAATAGCAATCCAGGGGAAAAGAGAAATTATGTCTTGCAAAGCGTCTGTGCGGCTGCGGCGCGAGTCCGCTTCTGAATAAAAATCCGACAAGTCTTCTGAACCCAAGAGTTCCAAGCTCATGCTAGCCACTTCCGCAAATTCAGATGGAACATCTCTGAAGGCAAAAAGTTCTTGCTCCGCCATTGCAAACTGGTGGAATGAGTGGCCGCTTTCGTGCAAAAGGGTATAGACATCTTGGTTTGTGCCTGCGGCGTTCATAAAAATAAAGGGAACTCTCGCTTTGTCAAAAGTTATCTGATAGCCACCCGGAGCTTTTCCCAAGCGGCTGTCTGCATCTATTAATTTTTCCTTTTCCAAAATACCATACCACTCTTTCCACTGCGGATTAAGCCGATTGAATAAGTTCCCGCATTTTGAAATTAATTCTGCCCCGTCTTTGAATGGTTTTAATGCTGGCCTCCCTTCCGGGTCGCAGCTTAAGTCCCAAGGGCGGAGTTTGGCAAGCCCCATTTTCTTTGCCCTGTTTTTCAAAATTTCCCTTTGAAGCGGTAGGATTATTTTTTCTATGGATTCGTGAAAATCCTTGCAATGTTGCGGCGTGTAATCAAAACGATGCTTGGCTTTGAAAATGTAATCCAGATAATTCTCATAGCCGGAGTTTTTCGCTATTTGAATCCTCAAGGAAAAGAGTTTATCAAAAGCAGCGTCTAAAGCCTCGGAATCTTGCAGGCGGCGTTCCGTGAGCAAACGCCAAGCCTCTTCGCGTTCTTCGCGGTTTGGGGTTTGCAGATAGGGGTTCATCTGCTGCATAGTTTTGGTTTCGCCTTTGTATTGAACGCTCATAGCCCCTGTTATCTTTTGATATTTTTGAATTTCCAAATTGAGTTCTGTTTCCAGCGGAATGTTTTTTTCGTTGAAAAGCTCCAAATCCGCACGCACCGCTCTGAACCAATTTCCAAACTCGCCCTCTAAATCGTTTAAATTTTTATGCTCAACCATTTTTTTCTGCAATTTTTCCGTTTCTTTCAGAATTATAGGCTCTATGTTTGAAACGAAAAATTCATAGTTTTCCGCCGCTTCTTTATTTTTTGTGTCGCAGGTCATAGCGACGTAACGTCGAGCATATTCTTCTGCCAAAGTGGAGGATAGCTCGCTCCAGTCCAAAATCCATTTTCGCAGATTGCTGGAATCTGGAATTTCTCTTTGCAGCAGTTGATTGAAGAGGGCTTCACACTCCATTTTTTTTCTCTCGTAACTTCTTTGCCAAATCGCGCAAATCCAAAATCTTTTCCTCTTTGCGGTACTGTACGGCTTGCTTGTTTTCAATAGCTATTTTTCTATAAACTTCATCTCTGTGAACGGTTATGTTTCTAGGTGCGTCTATACCTATTTTAACAAGGCCCTTGTTTATGTCCATATCGGTTATTAAAATTTTTATGTTATCACCAATCTGAATATTTTGGCCTATTTTGCGCGAAAGTATTAACATGCCGCTCCCTCCGCAAATATAGGTTCATTATTTGAATACACTCCATCATCCAACATAACTTGAACCGCTTTGTATTCGCTTGTGTTGAACATCAGAGGCGCGGCTAAATTTGCGGTTGATTCCTCATAATTTTCCCTTAGCGTAACTATAACCAGAAGGCGTAAATCATCTACTTTGCTAATGCCTTTGCGGATGCCGATTGATTTGCCATGCTCTTCTGTTAAGCGAGGTGCGTAGTCGGGTTTAAAAATCATAGGATTGACTACTATAAAACTAACATCTGGGTCTTCTACACTGATCAGCCATTCGAGCGGTGCAAGGGTACTGTCATGTTCTAAACGAAATTTTCGTAATCCGGGGAAACCGGGGAAACCGGATTCAAATATAAAACTTCTGCTTGGGTCCATAACTTTAATGTAGAAAAATTTTCTTGGCTTTGCTCAACTGCTCTTCCAGAGATTTTGCTCCCGTGCCACCTTCGATGTTGCGGCGGGAAATGGAATGCGCAAAATTAAGTTTTTGCCGCAATTTCTTTGCATTAGGAACGTTTTTCCAATGCTCCTCGGAAAGCTCAGTGAAATTGACGCCCTGCTTTGCGGCAATGCCAACCAAGTTCCCGACTATATGATGCGCATCTCGGAAAGCAACTCCGTTTTCAACCAGCAAATCCGCCAAATCCGTTGCGAGCAACGCGGGGAGCATTTTTTTCTCCATATTCTCAAAATTCCATTTTGCCGTTTCCAGAGCCTCTCCAAAAACTTGCAGGCAAACCGAAATAGTTTTTGCGCTATCGAAAACTGGGATTTTGTCCTCTTGCAAATCGCGGCTGTATGTGAGCGGTGCGCTTTTTACAAGGGTGAACATCGCTGTGTAATTGCCAATTAAACGCCCAGCCTTGCCTCTTATCAGTTCCATGCTGTCGGGATTTTTTTTCTGCGGCATCATCGAGCTGCCGCTGGAAAATTTATCGTGCAGGGTTAAAAAGCCAAATTCGCTTGAACTCCATATAACCATGTCTTCTGCATAGCGGCTGATGGTGGAGGCGATTATCGCTAAGTCGCTTAAAAATTCCAAAGCCATGTCGCGGTGGCTAACCGCATCTATGCTGTTGGCACTGACATTTGCAAAGCCCAATTCCTTTGCCACGGTTTTGCGGTTGTACGCAAAAGCCGAACCAGCCATCGCTCCGCTTCCCAAAGGGCATTCGCTGTGCAGAGACAAAAAATTTGAAAGCCTTTTTTTATCCCTTTCCAAAGCGAAGAATATGCTCATAAGGTAATGGCTGAATAAAATTGGCTGCGCTTGCTGCAAATGCGTGTAGCCCGGCATAATGCGGGTTTTATGTTTTTTTGCTAGTTCATAGATGGATTTTTGAAGTTTTAAGAGCAGGTCTAAAATGTCTGCCGCCTTGTGCCGCATATAGAGTTTAAAATCCGTTGCAACTTGGTCGTTTCTGCTGCGCCCCGTGTGTATTTTTTTCCCTAAATTTCCAATTCTCTGCGTTAAAACACGCTCAACAGCCATATGTATATCTTCATCGTCTGCGTTCCAAAGATTTTTCCCTTTTTTTATATCCCTTAAAATGCTCTGCAAGCCGTTTGCGATTTTTGCATAATCGCTTTTTGAAATCACCCCTGCCTCAACCAATCCCTTGCCGTGCGCAAGCGAACCTAAAATGTCTTCTTCCAAAAGTTCTTTGTCTATATTCAGGCTAAAGCTGAGTTCCATCATGCTTTTTGCCATAGTGCTTTCAAAGCGGCCGCTCCACATCTGGCTTTTGGCTTTGCTGTTTATCATGGAAGGAATATATAAATTATTTTACGATTGCGCCTGCATAAGAACTGTCATACGCCTTTTCATATATTCCGTAAGTGCCTCGTCCATATCTTCTAAAGTATCATCGGTATTGCCTTTCTTGGCCATCTCTTTTTCTAGGACAGGAATTATAAAGGGTTTTTTGGAAGTACGCAATGTATTCTCAGTATCATAACCGTTGTTGTTTGCGGTTCCATAACCGACTACGTTCATAAAAAAACCTCGTTTTTGGTGTTTAAAGAATTAGATATGCAAAAACCGTGCCGAAACTATCCGCGCATCTGCGCGATTTGATAGCTCAAAATGCCGTGCGCTACCGCTACGTTTAGTGATTCCAAAGAATTTTCCATTGGGATTTTAACCCATTCGTCTGCCAGCTCGCTAACCTGCCTGTTTGTGCCGGAGCCTTCGTTGCCTATTAAAAGGGCTATTTTTTTGGATTGGCGAGGGCTTAGTTCGGTTATGCTCTTTTTGGCGTGGGGCGAGGTTGCAACTATGCAAAAACCTTTTTGCCTTAAAAGCGAAAAACGTTCCTGCAAGTCTATGCCTGTCTCAAACGGGGTTCTCAAAAAACAACCCGAAGAGCCTCGCACAACTTTTGGGTTGAACGGGTCAACCGTGCCGCGTCCCAAAATAATTCCGTCTATCCCAAAGCCCACCGCATTGCGAAAAAGCGAGCCTAAATTGCCGGGGTCTTGAACCGCATCTACAAGGGTTATGGCGTGGGCGGTGTCGTAATTGGGTTTTTCGTTTGCCAGGCGGCAGACCGCAAAAATTCCCTGCCCGCTCACAACCGCGCTTACCTGCTTCATCTGGTAGGGGGTTAGCGCGTGTATGCGAAGCCCCGCTTCTTTTATTTTTTTTCGTAAATCTTCGTTGTCAAAGGTTTCGTCAACATAAATTCCGTGCACCAAATCCTTGTGGTATTCAGCTATTTCTGCAACAACCCGCATTCCTTCTGCCAAGAACAAGCCCTCTTTTTCCCTGCCTTTTTCCGTTGCTAAAAGGGCAATGGTTTTTAGCCAAGGCGGGTCTTTTTCCTCGTGTTTTTCGTGTTTTGCGGGAGATGCAAAATCTTTTTTCTTAGCTCCCCAGGGAGAGTCGCCTTTTTCGCTCTTTTCTTCTTTTTTTACAACCTTCTTACCCCAGGGATTGTCATCGTCCAATTCGTCTCTGGAGTGTCCAAAGCTTTTATTATACGTGGTCTTTATAGTGGCCTTTTGCATTTGTAAAAGGAATGTAGAAAAATAATAATGAATATACAAGGAAAAATGATAACAAAGCTAACAAAAAACCATGAAGCAAAAATTTTCTATATTCAAACAAATGAGCTTTATAGGAACCATAGTGATAAAAGAAGAGGAAGACTGGTTTGTAGCCACTTGCTTGGAAAATGATATTGCTTCACAGGGGAAAACCATAAACGAAGCGATAGACAACCTAAAAGAAGCAATAGCTTTGTATTATGAAGACGAAGAAGATGTTAGCATAGCTAAAAGCAAACAAGTTTATGTAACCACTTTAGAAATGGCTATATAATGGGTGATAAATATCCAATTTTAAGACCAAATGAAATCACCTCGGCTTTATCAAAAAAGGGATTTATTTTCAAAAGTCAAAAAGGTAGCCACGCGAAATATTCAAATGGCATCAGAATTGTGATTATTCCTATACATAATACTATTGCAAAAGGAACATTGAAAAGCATTTTAATTCAAGCAGGAATAGAATTAAATGAATTTTTAGGTTTATTGTAATGCCCACACCCAAACTTGCCACCCTCGCCCTTGCTTGCAGGATTAATTTTCTACATTATCCCCTATGAAAGTCCTGGACAAAAATGGCGAGAAGCTGAACCTGATGGCTTTGAATTTCGGGCCGAGCCATAATGCAACGCACGGATGCTTGCGTTATTTAACCGCTTTGGACGGAGAAACCGTCATAGCATCGGTTGGCGAAATAGGCTACTTGCACAGGGGCTTTGAAAAAATGGCAGAACAAGGCACTTGGCAAATGGTGCTGCCCTATACCGACCGCTTAAATTACTGCTCCGCAATTCTTAACAATATAGGCTACTGCAAAGCTGTGGAAAAAATGCTCGGCGTGGAAATACCCGAAAGGGCAAAGGTTATCCGCGTTATAGTTAGCGAGCTTTCCAGAATTTTTGACCATTTTGTTTGCGTTGCTGCCGCTTGCGTGGACTTGGGCGCTTTGAGCAATTTTTGGTATTTCTTTGATTCAAGGGAAGAAGGCTTGGTGCTATGGGAAAAGCTCACAGGAGCTAGGTTGACAAACTCATACTCCCGCATAGGCGGCTTATACCGCGACACCTACGAAGGCTTTGAAAACGATGTTGTGAAACTCCTAAAAATGTGCGAAGAAACCCTCAGCGATGTCCATAAACTCTTGGACAATAACCGCATATTTTTAGACCGCACCACAAACATAGGCGCAATGACCCCGGAAAGAGCGCTCGCTTGGGGCTGGACAGGCCCTTGCTTGCGAGCAACAGGCGCGGCTTTTGATCTGCGCAAAGATGAACCTTATTACGATTACGAAACTTATGACTGGGAAGTGGTAGTAGGCACAAAAGGCGATGTTTACGACCGTTTGATGGTTAGGCTTGCGGAAAGCGAAGAATCCATTAAAATAGTCAGGCAGGCTCTAAAGCGGTTGAAGCCCGGACCCATCAACATAGACAACCCTAAAATCAGAGTGCCGGAACGCGGAAAAGTTTACCAAGATATGGAATCATTGATTGGCAATTTCAAAACAGTGGCGGAAGGCGTTCGCGTCCCTGCTGGCGAGTTTTACGACTCTTCGGAGGCGGCAAACGGCGAACTTGGGTTCACCCTGATTTCTGACGGAACGGGAAAACCCTGGCGGATTAAGGTTAGGCCGCCCTGCTTCACGCAGTTCGCCGCATTCCACGAACTTGTGGAAGGCGGGCAAATTGCGGACTCCATAGCGGTGCTCTCCAGCATAAACATAATAGCGGGGGAACTCGATAGATGATGACTTCTGCTGAATATGATGCGAGGATTTGCAACGAAGATTTAAAAGAGTATTTTCATCATTTAACTTTAGAAAGACAGGAAAACCCGCAGAACGAAGCGATTAAAGATATTATCGCGGAATTGCAAGGCATTGTGATCCCTGGACGTTTAAGCGGCAAAGCTGTTGTGGAATTGCGGGAGCAAAATAAAGTTGCAGCAGATTTGGCAGAAGAGGGAAAAATAGAGGAAAGCCTTGCAGTTATTGAGCAGATAATCAATGCTTTCCCGGAACATTACTCTGCGTTTTACACCCTTGGCTATATATCTTTTGAGCAAGAAGATTTTGAAAAAGCCATTGAATGTTTTAAGCAGGCTTTTGAATACAACCAATTTTTCACAGATGTAGTTTTGAGAATTTATGATTGCTGCGCTTGCCTTGGCGATATGAGCGAAATAGGTGTTGTTTTGAATAAAGCCCTCGCTTTGCAACCGAGCGATCCAGAGCTTTTGGAGACAAGGCGGCATTTAGAAGACGGCACATATCCTGAGCGGCTGGCGCAGTATGTAAAAAAGACAGATGAGAAAAAAGACAAATTAAGGCAGGAGCTTTTGGAGATTAAAAGGCTGCTGGAAGAAGGCAATACAGAAGAAGCGTTGGAAAAATTGAATAAGCTGGTGTGAATATGCAAATAGCCCTTGAACTTGTGCCTAAAACTTTGGATTCCTTTTTGGAAGAATCCAAAATGCATATAGGTAACTTCCCAAAAATCGCAGCGATAAATATTCCAGAACTTCGCAGCGTTGAAATAAAAAGTTTTGAGGCAAGCGAGCATTTGCTGAAAAACGGAGTTGTGGCTATTCCGCATTTCAGGTTAATAGACCGTACCTTGGATGATTTGGAAAGCAAGGTTGAAAAACTTGTTTCGCTCGGTTTAAAACAGGTTCTTTTAGTAAGTGGAGACCCTCCTATAGATGCGCAGAATTTTGTTCCCAGCGGCGTGAAAGCACCGCAGGCCATCAAGCATATTAAAACAAAGTTCCCGCAGTTGAAAGTTTATGGCGCCCAAGATTCGTATCGCCAGTCTTTTAAAAAAGAACTCGACTATTGCAAAGAAAAGCTAGATGCTGGAGCTGATGGCTTTTTTACCCAGCCTTTTTTCTCAGAGGGTATTTTGAACCAGTGGCTTGAGCAGCTGCCAGAAACCGAGATGTGGGTTGGATTAAGCCCTGTTACGGGAAAAAGTTCCCGCAATTATTGGGAAACTGTTAATCAAGTTGTGTTTCCCCCTAACTTCCGTTTTGATCTGGATGGGAATTGCGCAATGGGGCGGCGCATTTTAACGCTCATAGAAGCCGCTGGCAAAGATGCCTATTTGATGCCGATTACGGTTTCTGCGGATAAGTATCTGCACGTGCTTAGATCGTTTTAATTTTGCTCAAAAAACGGGTTTTTCACGTATTATATACCAAAATATACCAAACAGCGGTGTTTTTACTATATTAATGCCTGAATATTTGTCTTAAGGAGATTTTACAAATGAAATGGCTTTTAACCTACCTCACTTCTTCCATAGGCAAGAAGCAGGTTATGGGCGCCACCGGTTGTCTTCTGCTACTTTTTGTATTAGGTCACATGGTTGGCAACCTTCAACTCCTCTACCCAGATCCGGCGGAGGCACAGGCAGCTTATAACACATACACCGCCCTTTTAAACACATCTGAGAAGCTTCTGCTCCTCGTTGAAGCGGGCTTGGCTGGAATTTTTATAATTCACATATATTTGGCAGTTACGCTAAAGTTGCAGAATTATAAGGCACGTGGCGCAGCAGGCTATGTGGTAAGCGCACGCAAAGGCAGGAAGCAATTCCCCACTTTTATAATGATTTGGACAGGGCTTGCGATACTAGCCTTTATAGTTTGGCATCTTTGCACTATTCGCGGCATAAAAGCTTTTGGTGCTGGTACACACTATCTTTATATAAACCCTGAGGTTGCAGGAGGCCGTGTTGTCCGCGATATGTGGCTCACCACCGTTGAGGTTTTAGGCAACCCGCTCTTTGCGGTGTTCTATATATCCACTATGCTGATTTTGGGCTTTCACCTATGGCATGCCATCTCCAGCGCATTCCAGACAATGGGCATAAACCACCATAAGTGGACACCCATTATAGATAAGCTGGCAATTCTCTATGGCGTTGTGGTTGCTTGCGGCTTTGGAGCCACCGCCGTAGGCTCTTTTGCTGTTGTAAACCTCGACGAGAAAGCAAAGGCGATAATTGAGCAGGCTAAGAACCCAAGCTACCAAGAGGCTTTGGAAATTTTAAAACAGCGGCCCCTTGATGAGCAAAGGAAAAAAGCCCATATAATTTCAAAGTTCCCCGAAAGGGCCAACCTCATTGTGGAAAGCATAATGGAAAAAAGAGGTCTGATCGGTGTCGAAAAACCCGAAGAGTTTATAAAGTTCAAGGAAAAAATCAAAAAGGGGAAAAAGCAGCGTCTAAACGATGAAGGTCAACAGTCAGAAGAAGATTCAGAAGGAGACGATCTATGAAATTAGAATCCAATATTCCAGGTGGTCCCGTTGCCGAAAAATGGACACGCCACAAATTTGAACTTAAGCTGATAAATCCAGCAAACAAGCGCAAGTTCACCGTTATAGTTGTTGGAACGGGTTTAGCAGGAGCCTCTGCCGCCGCATCTCTTGGCGAACTGGGCTACCATGTAAAATCGTTCTGCATTCAAGACAGCCCACGCCGCGCACATTCCATAGCCGCGCAAGGTGGCATAAATGCAGCCCATAACTACCCTAACGATGGTGATTCCATCTACCGCCTTTTTTACGACACCGTTAAAGGCGGTGATTTCCGCGCAAGAGAAGCGAATGTGCATCGTTTGGCGGAGTGCTCAAATCTTATAATTGACCATTGCGTAGCGCAGGGCGTTCCTTTTGGCAGGGAATACGGCGGCCTTTTGGATAACCGTTCCTTTGGCGGAGCGCAGGTTAGCCGTACTTTTTATGCTCGCGGCCAAACCGGTCAGCAGCTTTTGCTGGGTGCATACCAGGCTTTGATGAGGCAGGTTGCAAAGGGCAATGTGAAAATGTTCCCCCGCCGCGAAATGATGGACTTGGTTTTGATAGACGGCAAAGCCAGAGGCATTGTGATTCGCAATTTGATTACAGGCGAGCTGGAATGCCACGAAGCCGATGCTGTTTGCCTTGCAACAGGTGGCTACGGCAACGTGTTCTACCTCTCCACAAACGCTAAAGGCTCAAACGTGGGTGCGGCTTGGCGGGCGCACAAAAAAGGCGCTCTGTTCGCAAATCCGTGTTACACGCAGATTCACCCAACCTGCATTCCGGTGACGGGCGACCATCAGAGCAAGCTAACCCTTATGTCCGAGTCTTTGCGCAATGATGGGCGCGTATGGGTTCCCCGCAAAAACGGCGACCCGCGCAGACCTAGCGATATACCTGAATCGGAACGCTACTATTACTTGGAAGAAAAATATCCCAGCTTTGGAAACTTGGTGCCGCGCGACGTTGCGAGCCGCAATGCAAAAATGGTCTGCGATAACGGCCTTGGCGTTGGAACTTCCAAACGCGCTGTGTTCTTGGATTTTGCGGATGCCATCAAACGCATTGGCGATAGCGGAGTGAGCGCAAAGTACGGAAACCTCTTCCAGATGTACGAAAAAATCACAGACGAAAACCCTTACAGAACCCCGATGCGCATCTACCCAGCTTCGCATTACACAATGGGTGGCTTATGGGTGGACTACAATTTGCAAAGCACCATACCGGGCTTGTTCGTTTTGGGAGAGGCAAACTTCTCCGACCACGGCGCAAACCGCTTGGGAGCTTCTGCCCTTATGCAGGGCCTTGCAGATGGCTACTTTGTTATTCCATACACAATAGGCGGATATTTTGCCGGCACCAAACTGGATAAGATAAGCTCAAGCCAGACGGAATTTGTGGAAGCGGCAAAGAATTCAAAAGCCTTGATAGACCGCTTGCTCTCCATCAACGGCAAAAAAACGGTCACGGAGTTCTACAGAGAGCTTGGTCACATTATGTGGGAAAATGTCGGTATGGGTCGCAATAAAGCTGGCCTTGAAAAGGCAATTTCCACCATTCCAAACCTGCGCGATGAGTTTTGGAAAAATGTCAAAGTGCTCGGAGACAAAGGCACCTTTAACCAAAATCTGGAAAATGCCATGCGCGTTGCCGATTTCTTGGAATTTGGCGAACTCTTGGCAAAAGACGCTCTTTACAGAGAGGAATCTTGCGGCGGCCATTTCCGCGAGGAACATCAGACCCCCGATAATGAGGCAAAACGCGATGACACAAAGTTCTGCCACGTTGCGGCTTGGGAATGGAAAGGCGAGAATAACCCGCACGAACTCAGCAAAGAGGAATTGGAATTTGAGAATGTACACCTTATTACAAGGAGCTACAAATGAGCGAAGGAAATATGAATCTCACTATAAAGGTGTGGCGGCAGAAAAACGCTCAGACAAGAGGAGCTTTTGAAACCATCAGATTATCCGGTATATCTCCCGATATGTCTTTTTTGGAAATGCTGGACGTTATGAACGAACATCTCATGAAAGAGGACAAAGAAGCCTTTGCCTTTGACCATGATTGCCGCGAAGGAATTTGCGGAATGTGCTCGCTTGTTATCAACGGCATCCCGCACGGGCCAGATAGCCTTGTCACCACCTGCCAGCTCCACATGCGCAAGTTCAAAGATGGCGACATAATTGTGATAGAGCCGTGGCGTTCCGCTGCCTTCCCTGTTATTAAGGACTGCGCTGTGGATAGAGGCGCGTTTGACCGCATAATTCAAGCTGGCGGTTATGTAAGCATCAGCACGGGCAATGCTCCCCACGCAAACACGCTCCCCGTTCCAAAAACGGACGCGGAACACGCATTTGACGCGGCGGCCTGCATAGGCTGCGGCGCTTGCGTTGCGGCTTGCAAAAATGCGAGTGCCATGCTGTTTGTCTCCGCCAAGGTTAGCCACCTCTCCTATTTGCCGCAGGGCAAGCCCGAAGCGCAAAAAAGAGTTTTGGCTATGGTTGAGCAGATGGACAAAGAGGGCTTTGGAAATTGCACAAACCTCTCTGAATGCGAAGCTGCTTGTCCAAAGGGAATCTCGGTTGAGTTCATCGCAAAAATGAACCGCGAATATATGTGCGCCACAGTATTTTACGCAGAAAAGACATATTCAACTGATGCGTAAAATAGTTTTCGTGTTTATGGGCGGGCCAAGCGTTGAGCATCCTGTTTCTCTTGTAAGCGGAACAGGAATTGTCAGAGCCTTAGACCCCCATAAATACGATATTCACCCTGTACTCATATCACAAGACGACTATTGGACTTGGGGGCGCAAGCCGCTCACGCCATATCAATGCCAGAACTTTAACGTAAATTTCTTTGCCAGCGCAGAAAACGATATGCAAAAAAAACTGCGCCCTTCCTTGGAAGAATTAAAACCGATGGACATCGCGTTTTTAGCCCTGCACGGTCGCTTTGGCGAAGATGGCCATATTCAGGCGATGCTGGATTATGCTGGCATTCCATACACAGGCAGCGGAATGCTCTCCAGTGCGCTCGCTATGGATAAGATAAAGAGCAAGGAGATTTACAGAGCAAACGGCATTCCCACTGCGGAGTTTAGGGTTTGGCAAAGGGAAAGTTTTTCAAAAGAAACCATAGAAGAAGCGTTTGAACATTTAGGCTCACCTCTTGTGATTAAAGACCCACTCGGCGGTTCTTCGCTGGATATGGGCTTTGCAAAAAACATTGAAGAGGCTGGCAAAATTTGCGAAAGGCTTTTTGAAAAAACTGGCAGGCTTTTGGCGGAGCAGTTTATAGCGGGCAAGGAAGCGAGCTGCGGCTATATTGAGGGTTGCGATCTGCTCCCGCCAACAGAAGTGAGAATGACAACGAGGGAATTTTTTGACTATGACGCAAAATACAATGGCGAAGTAATAGAGATTACCCCTGCGGAATTCCCAGAGGATTTAATAAAAGATATTCAAAATCTTGTTCGCAAAGCCCACTACGCCCTTGATTGCCAAGTTTACAGCCGCACGGATGTCCGCATAAACAAAGAAGGTAAGCTCTTTGTGCTGGAAACAAATACGCTCCCCGGCATGACTCCAACATCCTTTATACCTCAGCAGGCAAAGTACATAGGCTTGGACTACTCCGCTTTGGTGGATTTTTTGATTGAAAAGAGCTTGACAAAACCAGCCGGGCGGTAGGTCATTTTAGCCTGGCGCAAACCCTCATCGCCTAAATCCTGTTCCCTATTTATGTGTATTATATCTGCTGAGAGCGTCTTTGCAAATTCCTGGTTTATATATTGGTAAACCCCTTTGTATTTATCTATGGCCTTTTCAAAATGCACAGCAAAGCTCTTCCCGTCTGCAAGTGCTTCGCCGTGGCAGTAGCCAATGGGGGTGCCTTTTACATAAAAAACCAGCCCGTTAAAGCCCAAAAGTTCGTGCAATTCCACCCCTTCCTTTGCGGAATCATAATCGCCGTGTTCGCCCTTGCCGTGCCTCCACTCGTCCAAAACGTGCAGGGCATCTTTTAAAGTGCTTTTGTCCAAAGTTTTTATCTCCCTTTCTTCTGGCGGATAACTTTTCATAAAGGCATTTACCAGATTTCTCTTTTTTTGAAAATTTTTGCCTGGCAATTCCGCCAAGTCTGTTCTCAAATAGAGGTATTCAAAATTATTGCGGTCTTCGCTAACCGTTTCGCTTGGGAGCAGCGTATCTAATTTCACAGCTTGTTCTTGCGAGATGCTTTTCCAATAGTCGTATTTTTTCAATAACTCGGTTAAAACCTCTTTTTGCGGAAGGCTGCCGAGTATAGAAAAAAATGTTTGCCCCTTTTCCTCTCCGGTTATGAGCAAACTGTTTTCCAAAAGAGACAGGTTAAAATTGTATTTTTTGCGGAATAGGTAGAGGTTTGCAAACGTGAAAGCAGACGCATCTGTTTTTGATTCCAGAATTATATTCTGCATTTGTTCGCGCAAGTCTAAATTTATAGGAGTTAAATTTGGATATAGGGGAAGCATTGGTTTAAGGCTTTTCACTTCTTTATGGAAAGCGAATCTATGAGGGTTTCTGTGGTTCCGGTTGAGTTATAGTCATAAACCTCTATAGAGAGGTTTTTCCCGTTGACTTTGAATATTCCGTATCCAGGGCGGCCCAAATAATTGTTCTTCTTGTAGGTTGCCACATAGTCTTTTTTCGCAAGCGAATCGGTCTCTGGGTAAAATTTTGTATAGGAGGAAGTTGGGAGCGTGAGATATACCGTACCTCCGCTTGTTGCAAGCTTGCCGCCCTTCATCGGCTTGGTTCTCACGTATATGTGGTCGTGCCCGGCAAACACAAGGTCAACGTTGTGCTTATCCATCAGAGAGTCAAAACCCGCTTGCTTAAAGAGCTGTATATCTTCGTCTAGGGCGTGGGCACCTACGCTTTGCGTTGATTTATGGTGCTGAACAATGAGCCAATCGTATTTTCCAGTGTGCGCAGCCTTAGCTTTGGTCATAATGGTATCAAAATAGGCTACGTGACTTTGCGCTTCTTTTAGTTTATCACTATTAATAAGGTACGCACCAGTATTCAGCACTACGAATAGGGCATTGTTGTAGAGATACCAGTAACTCCCGTACCATTTAAAAAAAGGACTGTATCTTAAAACCAATTTCTTGTCGGTGGTGTTAGGCAGATTAAAATGATAGACAAAAAGGCTATCTATATCGTGGTTACCCATTGACACCGCAAAGGGAATGGATTGCATCGGTGGCGGGGTAAAGAATGGTTTATAGAACTCCTCTATCTTAGCGGTATCAATATGGTCGCCCACGCTCGCGACAAAATTCACATTGCGTGCGGCTATCCTTCTCATGGTGGTGTCCCACCCCATAATAGCCCTTTGGCGCCCAACATTGTTGTTGTCTGGTTCTGGGATGTACCCTTGGTGCATATCGCCCGCTACCGCGAACGTGAAAGCACCTGTGCCCGGGGTTTTGAAGCTATATTTGCGGCTCCAATCGGTTTTGTTATTGGACACGGAATACTTGTATTCGGTATTGGGGGTTAAATTCCTCGCTGCGACTTTGTGGTAAAGTTTTATGGTAGGGGAAGCCTTGGAAGCCTCGCCAGAATCCGTTGAAACGATTGCACCGCTTGTGTTGAAAAGCCGAACGTAGGATTTATTTTTGGTGCTGCCTGTGTCCGAGTACCAAGCAAACCTAACCTCAGATGTAGTTGCGCCAACCCCTATTCCAAGTTCTTCTGGCACAAATCCAACATCGTCTGTTTGGGACGGCACTAAAGTTATATTCTGCAACGGATTTATCCCTTTTTCGGGGCTGAACTCGTATGAAACAGGGATATATCCCAAAGCTGTAGCAGTTGCGGTTATAGTCCAAGCGTCTGTATTGTCTCCTTCTTTTCTGAGCGGGTTTGCAGGCAGAGCATTTTCGCCGCCGAATGTCACGTTTATATTCAGGTTCCCGCCGCTGTGGATATAACGGGCGGTGAAGGAATTGCCGTTTACCCCCGCAACCGAGAGCAGGTATGCGCCAACCGGTATGTCTGAGCTTGAGATTGTGTTTGCTGCATTATAGACAGATGCTTTGCCGTGCAACATCCGTTTGCCGTTCAGTTTGTAGAGCGAGATTTCCGCGTTTTTGTATGGCTGTGCAGGCAAGTCAAGAAAAATTTTCCCAGCGTAGCTTTTGATTAGCACCGAAGAGTTCACCTGTTTTTGCGAAATATATGATGCCTGGGTTTTACCCAGTATTATGACCAGCGTATCCGTTTTATTTGCTATTAGCGTGCGCGTGTCTCCAACGCCGTCTTCGTAGCCTGCCGGGGGCTGTATGGAAACGGTAGCGGCTACATTTACTATAACCGGCACCTTTGCCGTATCCATGTCCGCTGTCTGCGAAAAAGCATTCAGCGCAAAGACCGACAATAGGAATAGAGATTTAATTGAATTCAACATCTCCTTCATATATATAAATATATAAAATTTTATCAAAAAAGGGAGAAAAAACTAGCTAGCGGGCTTATCTTGGGTTACTGATAATGCCCAAAAATAGAATGTATAATTATCCTTTCTTCTTCTGCCTTATAAACAATGCGATGTTCAAGATTAATCCTCCTTGACCAATATCCAGAATAATTGGCTTTTAACGGCTCTGGCTGTCCTAGACCTTCGAATGGAGTTTTAACCATATTCTCTAAGAGACTGTAGATTTTCTTCAGCGTTTTTAAGTCATTTTTTATCCAGTAACCCAAATCGTTTATGGCTTTGGGCATAAAAACTAGTTCAAGCATAAATTAATTGTTTTAAATCCTCTAAATTAACTGTCACTGGTTTGGCGGTTCCATTTTCATAAGAATTTATGCTTTGCAAGATTTCTCTGTTGGTAATTTCGTTTGGGGCAATAGGGGTTACTTCTTTTACAAAGGATATTGCCTTAAAGAATTCTTCTACAAAAGAAGCCTTGCTTTCAGGGATTTCTACCATAACGTTATATTTCATAATACAAATATAGAAAATTTACGTTCCCCCCTCCACACAAATCTCCCCTTCCTCCACCCCATACAACTCATAAACCGCCTTATCAATCTCTTTATCCACGCCGTCTATCTGCCTTGTTATCACAATCCGTGCCTGCGGATTCTGTTCAGCGGCTTCCTTTTTCTTCAATTCTAACATTCTGTCCACGAGCGAGACAATATTGTCGTGTTTGAGTTTGTCGGATTTTTTGGAAAGGTCAAGAACGTAAATCGGCAATTGCTCAATATGAGATTTTTTTACTTCTGCTAAAGCCTCACCTTTTTCAGGGTTAATAATTTCATAAATAAAATTCAACATTTTTGAATTGAGCAATGCAAGAAAAAATAATATATTATGGTCTGAATTATTGATAATTATATGTAAATTATTACGGCAAATAATGCCACTTTCAATATATGTTGCAATAAGCGAATCGCCTGTTTGACGAATCACTAATTTTTCAGAAGCCTCAAAAATAGATGGGTCTCTCGGTGCTGCTAACCATTCGCCGTATTTAATCCAATAATCATCGTTCCATTTTATACATAAGCAATGATTAATTCAACATTACAAATCGTTAAATAATCCTATTTGCTTTTTTGTTTTATATGTTTTTTCTAACTTTTTTTCAAAAGAAGTTACTATATTTGGATGACGCTTTAAAAACCATGTTTTATGATTGTTTAGATATTCGTTACGAATTTGTATATCGTTTAAATCATTAGGGATTCTTTCCATTCGTTCATCAATACTGTCAAATCCAGCAAAAGGCTGTTCTAAACGTTCTTTTGTCAATGTCACATATTCAGGATTAAGTTCAATTCCAATACAGTTCCTATTCAATTGCTGACATACTCGTAAAGTTGTTCCGCTTCCAGAAAACGGATCCAATACCAAATCATTTTCCTCACTTGAGACTAAAACCATTCGTTCAATGAGTGCTTCTGGTTTTTGAGTTGGATGTGGTTGCCTATTTGTATTACAATAATGAACATGGGAAAAAGTCCAAACATCTCCAGGATTTGCTCCTCTCATATTATTAATTGAACGGTAATGTTTTTGTGGAACACGAACATCATCAAGAAAAAATTTATAATTTTTTGTTTTTGTAAACATTAAAATATCATCGTGCCTCGGAGAAAATCCTTTTGTTTTTCCTAAGCCTTGGGTGTAATGCCATGTGATCCAACTATTAAAATTAAAGCCATATTCCTTCTCCAAAATTGAATATAAATATGCTATGAATCTAACTCCCATAAAAATATATATTGTTCCAGTAACCTTTAAAACTCTATGAGATTCTTTTATCCATTCCCGAGAAAAGTATATGTATTCATCAAATGTTTTTTGATCATTATTATTACCATAATCTTTGCCAAGATTATACGGTGGATCAGCAATAATAACATCAATAGACTGGGTGTCTATTTTTTTTAAACGCTTCAATGCATCATCTTCCATTATTTCTAGTATCATACATCATCCTTAATCCAATGGTATTGTTTGGCATAACGTAACCATTCAGAGTACCTTTTACGAGAAGCTATACATTTTTCATCCAATAATTGACAGAATTCCCAAGTTGTTCTTATTTCTTTGGATACATAATGAATATCTCTTACTTGTAATTGTCCACTACCTAATGCGGGATTATAACTAATATCATTTTTTGCCAAAAACTTTAGATCGTACGCATTAAAACCTACTACCTCCATAACACCTAAAACCATATTAGAAGAATTGTCTCTTTTGCTATAAACTTTATGTTTTATAGAGAGAATAACAAATAAATAGTCAGGATCTTTTATATATTCAGTACGTATTCTAGCAAAAGATGTAATGTTAGGTGATTTTCCGCTACTCTCAATATCATTACTTGTTGCCTTGACATCAACATATCCAGTAACAGAACTTTGAATTTTATGTTCCCGTTTAAATTGTAGAATAATATCTGCCATATTCAAACGCTCACCAGCTTCTACATTAATGAGATGATATTTATTATTTTCATCTTCAAGAATATCATGAAATATTTCAAACGCCCATGCTTCAACGAAAGGACCTGCAATTTTGTTTATATTTTCCATTGGTAGACCAAGTTTTAGATTTGTATTTATTATTATTTTATTTTTTTTCGCTTGAATTTAATCTTTAATTATTTCTTCAATTTGATTTACAACAAAATCAGAACAAACCAAATAATCATCTGATTCAATTGGTATTTTAAAGTCAAGTTTCATATACTCTTCATTCATCATTTTCTCCATAAAAATAAGTTCTAGTTGTTGGCAAATGTTTACTAACTTGAATAAGAGCTTGCGAAACAAGATCGGTTGCATTATTTTTTGATGAAAAGGTCATTACGGAAGATAATATAGTAAATTCAACCCGCCATAAATTTCCAAGCGGGCTGCACTAAAACCTCAAACTCACCAATTTTAATATGTTTTTCAGCATCAGTGGTTATAATTTTCAAATTTCTGCAACCAGTAGCTTTTGCCGCCTCTATCAAGCCGTTTATCTCTCTTTTCTCTGTCTCAGGATTTTCCAAACTCCAGCAAACTTGTATTAATTCGCTCACGCTCTGCTTTTCCAAGCACAAAAAATCACATTCGTATTTTTCCCTGAAATAAAATAAACCTTTGCCAAAGGGATGCTTTCTCCGCAAATGCAAATAAACCGCATTTTCCAAAAATACCCCCTTGTTTTCAGAAACCGCGCCTTGCAAAGCATAATTAAAGCCGTTGTCTATGCAATAATACTTTGACATTCCCGAAAATTCCTTTATTGGTGAAACGCTGAATTTAGGCAGAGGTAAAAACATATATATGCTTTCTAGCCTGTCTATAAGTTCGTAAATTGTATTTTTGGAAATGGCAATTCCGGCAGATTTTATTTCGTTGAAAATTTTATTTACGGAAGTTGGCTTGGTTAAATTGGCGAGCAGCCTTTTAATCAGATAACGCAGAACTTTTGTGTTTTTTATGCCATATCTCTCAACCAAATCCTTGAAAATCATAACGTGATAATATTCTTGCAAAATTTGTTCGCAAAAAACATCTTTAGTGAGCGCAATTTCTGGGAAACCACCCCTGAAAAGATATTCATTGAAAGCATTTACTAAAACAGCTTTTTTTGCCGGACTATAAAAGTTTTTTTCAACATTTTTAAAATCGCAAAATTCAGAAAAAGACAATGGGAATATTTCAAATTGCAAAGTTCTGCCTCTAAGGGCGGTGGCTATTTCCGAAGAAAGCATTTTGGAGTTGGAACCCGTTAAATAAATGTTCTTTGAAATGGTATCATAAATTCTACGAACAAATTTTTCCCAACCTTCTGCAACTTGAATTTCGTCTAAAAAGAAGTAAACCTCTTTTATTGGGATTTCTGGATACAATTCCCTGTAGGCTTCAAGTATTAAACCTATATTATTTTCAGAAAAATCCAATCTTTCATCGTCTAAATTCAAGAACAAAATCTTTTCTTTTGAGATTCCATTTTGCAAAAGTTTGTTTTGCGCCAAAAAAAAATGCGAAGATTTCCCAGAACGGCGAACCCCCGGAAGGGTTATCACCTTTTCCGTATCCATTGGAATTTCCCAAGAACGAGCTTTTGCCTCCGCTGGCAAATTACCTTGGCTTTCTACAATGACCTCTTTTAAAACTTCCTTCATATATATAAATATATAAAATTTCCCTCAAATAAGGAAACTTTTTGTGTTTTTTTCCTTAAAATAAGGAAACATTACCCAAAAACCTCAATAATCCTATTCTTTTTGTCATATTCTCTTAGCGTATCTCGGTTTTTTCGCGAATATGCCAGTAAGGCGGGGGCTATTACTTCCAGAGCGAATTTTTTGACCCTTTCCGCTTTTTCCGCTTTGTTCAATTCTGGGCAACTATGCTCCAAAACTAGGAGCAATTCTTTGCCCCGCTTAGAAACGCTAAAAGGCCAAGCTGCGCACTCCATTGGTTTATTTTTCCCCAACGTGCAGCCCGCATTTTCACAGCGGTGAACGCAAGCGAACATTCCATCGCTTTGCTCCTCTACCTCTATTCCTTTTGGAACATAAACAAGGGACTCCTTTTTGAACACACAGCAATTTTTGCAATTTGCGCAGGTTTCGTGTTTTAATATGTGGGCAAAGTCCATTGAGTTTTTTAAAATAGAAATTTCTAAATTATCCGCATGTCTTTCAAAATTCTGCTATTCACCGTTGCAAGCGCATTGTTGATTTCTTGCTATAGTTTTACCGCTACAACGCTTCCGCCACACATAAGAACGGTGCATATTGCAGATGTGGATTTTCGCAGCTACGACCCTGTTATTGGCAATAGGCTCAAAGACGGCCTAAAGGAACTTTTTAGGATAAACGCCCCTGCGGTTCGCATAGTCAATGATAACGCAGACGCAGATGTTTCCGTTGCTCTTTTGAGCTACAGCAATAGACCAGAAACCCAAAGCTCAAGCGCAGAGGTGGAAACCTATAGGGTTACAATGGGAATATCAGTTTCTTTTTATGACAATGTTCGCAAAAAAATGATCTACGAAAATAAAAACATTCAAGCGATAGGTTCTTACGACGTACTTAAAAACGAATCCGAAGAAGTACATGGCCAAGAGCGTGCAATAAAGTTGCTTCAGGAAATTATAATTGCAAACGCCCTTGCCAAATGGTGATTACTTCAACACATCTTTTCCGTCTATTGTTGCTTTTGCCTTTTTCTTTTGGGTGTCTATATGAACTTCGGTTAGCTGTTCGCCTTTGACAGGAATCAATATCTTATGGAACAGTTTTCCGCATTCCGCCCCAATGGTGTGGTCGCCTGCGTCCACGGAATTAATCGTCAATTCGCTACCCTCTGTGCGGTCCGCTATTTCGTCATCCAGATAGATGTTGCACTTTGAAGGAACTGTTGTGACCTTTATTCTGCCTATGGGCATAACCGTTTTGGCTTCATATACATTTTCCTTGTTTGGCCAAACATTAAAACGCGTGTTTACCAAATCTTTGTTCTGATCTTGAACTATAAGTTTTAAGGGACCTGTGCGGAACTTGCGTTTGGTTATGGGGCTTTTTCCCAAATATTCTCCATCTAAATAGACATCGCTATTAGGAGGGTCTGTGGTTATAGTGACCGTGCCGGTACCACCTCTTGGCGCAAGTTTTTCGTCATCGTCTTGCGCAAAAACGCTAACGGAAAGAGCGAGCATTAAAATTGCTGGCAATGCTAAACGGGAAAGGCTCATAAAAACTCCTAGTTTAAAGTTCTCCTCAATAAGATAGTAAATTTCTAAATTCCCACCATGCAAAATGGGATTCTAACTGCCAAGGAACGATTAGCCATTCCTCCGCAAAAAATGCCGGAACAGGACCCGCAGGCAAGGGCAAAGAACCTCTGCGAGGTTGCCATTGGCTATTCCAAAGAGCAGGCGGTCACAGAGGCAAAAAGATGCCTGAACTGCAAAAAAACGGGCTGCATAGATGGCTGCCCTGTTCGCATAAACATTCCCATATTCATTAAATACATGGCCGATGGTGATTTTCAGGGCGCTATAGACACGATAAAAGAAACCTCGCTTTTGCCCGCTGTTTGCGGCAGGGTTTGCCCACAGGAAAAGCAATGCCAAAAAAAGTGCGTAGTTGGGGTTTCATTAAAGGATGTTGAAAAATCTGTGGCGATAGGCAGGCTGGAGAGATTTGCCGCCGATTGGGAAAGGGAAAACGGAGAGATAAAAATCCCCGCAGTTAAGGCAGAGACCGGGAAGAAGGTTGCGGTTATAGGGTCTGGTCCTGCGGGTTTGGTAGTTGCGGCAGACGTTCGCAGGGAAGGGCATTCGGTGACCATTTTCGAGGCTTTTCACAAACTGGGCGGGGTTATGCGCTATGGCATTCCTGAATTCCGCTTGCCAAACCACATTGTGGATAAGGAAATTGAGACCCTAAAAAAAATGGGCGTTGAGTTCAAAACGAATTTTGTGGTTGGTAGAACCCGCAAATTAGCAGACCTGCTCAAAAAAGACGGCTATGATGCCGTGTTCATAGGCACGGGTGCTGGCTTGCCGCTTTTTATGGGAATACCTGGAGAAGATTTGAACGGAGTATTTTCCGCAAATGAATTTTTGACAAGGGCAAATTTGATGCGTGCTTACGAAAGCGATGCAGACACCCCTATTTGGGATGGGAAGCAGGTGGCGGTTTTGGGCGGCGGCAACGTGGCTATGGACGCCGCAAGGATGGCTATTCGCTTGGGCGCGGAAAAAGTCCGCATAATTTACCGCAGAACGCTCGCAGAAATGCCGGCAAGGGCAGAGGAGATTCACCATGCGATGGAAGAGGGCATTGAATTTTGCTACCTCCAAAACCCAAGCGAGATTTTAGGAGACGAGAAGGGATTTGTGCGCGCTTTGAGAATTGACAGATACAAACTCGGCGAACCAGATGAAAAAGGCAGGCCGCGCCCCGTGAAGATAGAGGGAGATTCTTTTGAATTGCCAGTTGACACGGTTTTGGTATCCATAGGCAATGGCTCTAACCCTATGATTAGCCAAGGGACGCCGGAATTGAAAGTGAATAAAAGGGGCAATGTTGAACTTTTAAATGCGGAGACAAACGCCACATATATGGAGCGCGTTTTTGCGGGCGGAGACATTGTACTTGGAGCGGCGACGGTAATCCTCGCTATGGGCGAGGGTCGCAGAGCGGCAACGGGGATTAACGAGTTGCTCAGAAAATGAAACCCTATTTCCCAGCTCTTGATTCTTTGAGGTTTTTTGCCTCTGTAAATATAGTTCTGCTGCATATGTCGTCGTCGAGTTTGCTCTCTTATGCGAATGGAACGTTTTTTTGGCCTATAATAAACGGGCCGCTTTTCAACACGAGCGTGTTTTTTTTACTGAGCGGCTTTGTACACTCAATTTTATTCAGCAAGCAAGAAAACGTGCCAAAACTAAAGCCTTTTTTTAAAAAACGTTTTTGGCGGCTTTATCCCTTGCACATAGCTTGCACTTTGATAGTTTTTGCAGTAATCTATTACAGAACAAGTGCCTTAAATGATACCTCCTACGCAATTAAAACCCTTGCCTTGCATATATCTCTGCTTTGGGCTTTTGTCCCTAAACTTGGCCACTCCCTTAACCAGCCATCTTGGGCTTTGTCTGTATTTTTCATCTGCTACGCTCTGACGCCTGCTTTTTCCAGATTTTTGAATAAGCAAGACAAAAAAAACCTTTGGCTACTGTTTCTGATTTTATGGGCAATCACAATTTTTTCCGTTGCTTATTTTGATAAATTGTCAAGGGTTTTCAACGGCATTCACTTTTTTACTGGGATGTTGCTTGCGAGATTGTTTTTAAATAATGCCATTCCGCTGCCAAAGAAAAACGTGCTATATGATTTGTTTCTGCTGTTCACCGCAGTTTTATTATATGTGAATATCCGTTATCTTAGGCCTATAAACCCTGGAGTTACCTATCATATTGTTTCGCCTTTTCTATACTCCTTATTGCTGCTCTTTTTGGCGAGCAATAGAGGTTTTACGGTTAAAATTCTCTCCGTGCCCTGGCTTAGAATTCTTGGCAAGGTGTCTTTTTACACCTATCTTTTGCACATTGCTGTTATACAATTTTTGCATTTGTATATAGACAAGGTTTACCATTGGCAAAATAACATTTTTGACAGGCCCTCGTCAACGGCAATAATCATTGTTTTGCTCTACGGGGGATGTACTGTTTTCTATCTTACTAAAAAGAAATGAGTTCGTATAATATAACAGTAGAAGAAGCCCTTAATTTGGTAAAAATGCTCCGCAAGCAATTGCTCACGTATTCCATATCCAACGAAATAAATAAAATAACCTCGCAAGCGCAGAGCATGGAAGCTCTATTCGATAGTTTATGCCTTGGCTTTAAAGATTTGGCAAACTACAACAGGGTTATGATTCTAGACATTGATACAGAAGCATTTTGCTTAAAGCCCTTGCACAGCGTTGGTTTTGACAAAGAAAAATTAAAAGACTTTAGAGCGGAAATAAATTTTACGGCTGGCGAATACGTGGATGCCATCTTCTGCAATAAGCATATTTTAGCGGAATCTGTCGCAGATTCGGATTCTTTTTCCATCCTTGACTGCAAAGCCTACATAGTTTTTCCATTGCTGAAAAAATTAACAGATGAATGTTGGAAAGTGAAAAAATGCCAAAAAACAGATTGCCCATGCTACAATTCCGAAATACAGTACTGCTGGACAAATTTAGATGCTGGCCTTGACACCAACACTAAATCGGAAGACGATAAGCGACGTGTGTGCATTAAGTGCGAGCAATTTAAATGCGAAGGCTTGTTTTGGCTGGACCTAACAAACCACGGCGAGATAACCGGCGAAGATACTGCGATGATATACTCTGTTATCACGCAGGTCGGGTTGATAATGGAATCTTTTTTGGCGCGCAAGGCTTTGATAGAGGCAAACGAAAAATTAAATGCCATTTACGATGAATTGCAAAAAGCTCATCGTTTATTGAAAGCGGATTTAAGGCAGGCGAATTTAATTCAGCAGCAGCTTTTGCCCACAAGTTTCCCAAAGAGCATTTCGGATGTGTTTGCGGACTACAAAGCGAATTTGGATGTGGGCGGCGACTACTACGATTGCTTTGAATTGGAGAACGGCGCCATTGCCCTTGTGGTTGCGGATGTGTCTGGGCATGGAACGGCGGCAGCCATGATGATGGGCATGTTCAAAATAATGTTGAAAACTTCGCCGTCAAACTATATAAGCCCGGCGGAGACATTAAAAAACATAAACAAAACCATGGTGACGGAAATAGATGCAGGAAGGTTCATCACCGTTTTCTATGCGATATGGTTTAAAGAAGAGAGAAAATTCATATACACAAATGCGGGGCATAACCCTATGCCGCTTATGAACAAAAAAACCGGTGAAATAAAATTGCTAAAATCATCGGGCCTCTTTATAGGTGTTATACCAGATATAACGATAGAAGACAAAACTCTGGAATTGGAAGATGAATATCGCTTAAATCTTTACACAGATGGGATAAACGAGGCAGAAAATCACACAAAGGAACAATACGGCCACCAACGTATCTACGACCTTATGAAGGCTTGCACTGATAAAAGCTGCAAGGAATTTGTGAGCATTATTTTAAAAAACGTAGATGATTTTTGCGGAAAAAAAGAGATGAGCGATGATGCCACAATTCTGGTGTGCGATCTTTAAATCAGCAAAATTTTTGACAGCGCAAAACCGCCTATCAAAATTGAAGTCATGCTGAACACAACCGTTGCCTTTGTGCTTTTGCCAACGCCTTCCGCGCCGTTTATGGTGTAATAGCCAAAGTAACAGGCATAGCTAGAGATAAAAAATCCAAAGAGCGCAGCTTTTATAAGGCCAACCGCAAAATCCCAGTCCTTGTAACTCAGCCGAACCCCGGAAAAAAACATGTGAAAAGAGACCTCTTTGTATAGATAAGCAACAACAAAGCCACCCAAAAGCCCAACAAAAATACTGAGTATCGTTAAAACAGGAAGCATTATAACGCAAGCGGAAATACGCGGAACTATCAAAAATTTATAAGGATTCATCCCCAGAACATTATAGGCATCCAGCTGCTCGGTCACAGCCATTGTACCAAGCTCCGAACACATGGAAGCACCCACGCGCCCGGCTAAAACCATAGCGGTTAAAATAGGAGCAAGCTCGGTCATAACGGATTTTCCAACAGCCATTCCTACGTATGTTAGAGGAATCATATCCGCGAATTGATAGGTTAGCTGCCAGCTCATTATGCTGCCTGTGAAAATAGAGGTTGTAGCAACCAACGGAATACTGGTTATGCCTATGCGGTGCATTTGCTCAACGGCTAAATGATGGCATTGCATAGCGGCAAAAACATTTCTGAGCGATTCCAAAATAAACGTTATGTAGCGAAATGTGTTCTCAATCCCTCGCCACACAAACATGCCCAGCGGCTCAATTATCATAGATTCTTTCGCCATTTTAATCCACAGATTTTTTTGGTTTATTTTTTACCTGTAGGCTTCTTGTTGTTTTTTGGCTGGGCTTTCATTTTGTTTTTATAGAGTGCATCGTTGCGCAAATACTTTAAGGCCTCTGCCAACTGAGCATCGTCTCTGAGAGTCCAAGCTATGCTGGCTTCGCTGCCTTTTGCCGCAGCTATCAACTCCCTTTTTATGGCGTTGATGCTGTAGTTTTTTATCTCTATGGCTTGAGTTTCGTTTTGCTTTGTTAGAGCAGCTACAAAGGCTGCTAATTTTGCCGCGAGCAAAGTATCTTTCAAAACTTTTGATGTGTCTCCATGAATTATGTTCTGTTCCCTGAGCAAAGTTTCTTCCACGGCATCAGTTAATGTTCTGGCTGGGCTTCTTACTTTTGTAAAATTTGTGTCTGCCATATAAAATGCCTTGAACGCATTGAACATGGTGTCCGGGGGTTGCCAGGTAGAGTCTATTTTTGAAGCTATGTCGCCAAGCTGTGAACGATATTTAACCGCAAACCTAAAATAGAGAGCTTGCCTCTCTTGCACTTGGGCTATCCAGGGAATGGGTCTTTGCTCTATTTCAACATCGGGGGTTATGCCGCCGCCGCCATACATCTTTCTGCCGTTTGCCGTGTAATAAACCTGTGTGTCGCGCACGGCGGTATCTTTTGTATCCTTTGATTCCTCAGGGTCTTCCGAGACTGCCGCAGCACGGGTTCCGCGCCCTCTTATCCCATATTCGGGCTTATTGATGCAACGCCCAAATGGCAGGTAATAAAAAGCGGTGGTTAGCTTCAAAGCCCTGCCGTCATAATCCAATGGGAAAACGGTTTGAACGCTCCCTTTGCCAAATGTTGTTTTGCCAACCACTATTGCCCTGTCCCAGTCCTGCAAAGCGCCGGAAACAATCTCCGCCGCCGAAGCCGTCCCTTGATTCACAAGCACCGCGATTTGCATATCATCGCCCACCATGCCGTTTTTTGTGGCATTGTTTTCGGAGTTCACCACGCGCCCTTTTGTACTGACTATGCGGTTCCCGCTTTTCAAAAATAATTCGCTAACCTCTATAGCTTGGTTCAAAAGCCCGCCAGGATTGGAGCGCAAATCCAGCACCATCTTTTTCATGCCCCGTTTTTTGAGCTTGTTTATTACGTCTTCCAATTCAGTGGCTGTTTTTAGATTAAAAGCCGCAAGCTGTATATAGCCAATGTCTTTATCCAGCATGTCGGCGAATGTCACGGCGTGTACCACTATTTTTGCCCTTGTGATTTTTATGTCAAAAGGAGCAACCGACCCTTCGCGCACTATAGTAACCGTAACATCTGTCCCTACTTTGCCGCGCAATCTCTCCGCCGATTCGTCTGCGGTCAGATCTTTGGTGGTTTTTCCGTTTATGTGCGTTATTTTATCGCCAGCCATTATGCCGAGGTTGTAGGCTGGGGTACCTACCATAGGGGAAATCACGGTTAGCATATTGTCCCTTATGCTTATGGTCAAGCCTATGCCGCCGTATTCGCCATCGGTTGCGAGTTTTAGATTGTCGCTAGCTTTTGGGTCCAATACCGCGGTGTTAGGGTCTAGCACGGAGCGTATTCCGCTTATGGCGGCTTCTGTTATCTCGCTGGGGTCTATTTCCTCAACATATTTCAGATTTATCTCAGACATAATCCTATGCAGGCGAGAAACCTCTTCATAAAAATCGCTTGAGGTTTTAGCCTCTGCGGACGGTTTTCCACAAGCGGTGAATATGGCAAAGAAAACGAACAGACTGAACAGCGAAAGCCTAATAAATTTCATATTTCAGGAATATAGTTAATTGTTTTGAACCAAGATGCCCAGATTATTACAAAAAAATGCACAAAAACGTCAACATTTGTTTGCAAATAGGTATAACAGGCACTTGGTAAAGCATTTGTAGATAGGCGTTCTTACTTTTCTGGTAAAATGAGCGTATCTGAATTTTTTTCGGCTTTACAAGCGTCTAATAGGCAATGAACCTTTAAATGGAGAATATGCTATGCATAATGACAATTTACCTGAACTTTTGTCCCCGAAAGTGGATATTATATTCAAATTGCTGTTCGGCGATGAGCGGTACAAGGATTTGACTATCAATTTCATAAGCGCGGTCTTGGGCTATATAACCGTATGCTGTATGAAGCTCGGTTGAAGGAGTGGCGGGATAATCTGTCTAGGATAGATACAATATTTACCCACTAACTCGGAATTTTTCCGATTATCTGTGCAAAATTTTCTATAAAGAGCTACCTAATTTTATTCTATATTCACTCCATACTCAAATAACAGGAGTTTTTTATGGGATTACTTAAAGCGGCAATGGGTTCCGCTGGTGGCGTTTTGGCAGACCAGTGGCTGGAGTTTTTTATTTGCGAAAGTTTGGACGCCAACGTGCTGGCTACCAAAGGGCAAAAAAAGACTAGCAAAAGAAGCAGCAATACAAGCGGGGAAGACAACATCATCTCCAATGGCTCCGGCGTTGTGGTGAACAAAGGGCAAGCCGCTATAATTGTGGATAATGGCCGCATCGCGGAATTCTGCGCAGAAGAAGGACATTATACCTACGATCATTCTTCGGAACCGAGCATCTTCCACGGGGGCTTGGGGCAAGGGCTTATAGGCTCCATCAAAAATATGGCGGAGCGTTTTAAATACGGCGGCAGCCCAGGCAAAGACCAGCGCGTGTATTACTTTAACACAAAGGAAATACTCGGAAATAAATACGGCACTCCCAGCCCCATTCCCTACCTTGTGGTTGACCCCAATATCAATCTGCGCCTAACCATAAGTTTAAGGGCAAATGGCGAATACTCTTACCGCATGGCTAACCCCGCTTTGTTCTATGCCAATGTTTGCGGCAATGTAAACGAGCAATACACCAGAGATAAAATAGACAGCCAGCTCAAATCCGAAATAATCACCGTTTTAGGGCCATCGCTTGGGAAGCTCGGCACGGGTTTGGAATATCACGAGATTTCCTTCCATACAGATAAATTAGCGGATATTCTCAACGAAGCCCTCAGCGCAAAGTGGAGAGAAGGCAGAGGGCTGGAAATAGTAAATTTTGGAATCACTTGCACCGCCTCGCCAGAAGATGATAACCGAATAAAGCAGTTGCAAACCGCAGCCGTTATGCGAGACCCAACTATGGCGGCGGCTTCTTTGGTTGGCGCTCAAAGCGATGCCATGCGGGCGGCGGCAGAGAATAAGGCTGGGGCTATGACTGGTTTCCTCGGCATGGGGATGGCGGCTCAAGCCGGCGGAATGAACCCGCAAGCCCTCTTTCAGATGGGGCAGCAGCAAGCACCTCAGCAACCGCCTCAGCAGCAAGCGGCACCTGCGGCAGCACCCGCACCCGCCGCCGCTACCTGGGTTTGTTCCTGCGGAGTTTCAAACACGGGCAAGTTCTGCGCCGAATGTGGCAAGCCTTCCCCTAATTCGCCTTGGACCTGTTCTTGCGGCAAGGCTGGCAACACTGGCAAATTCTGCGGAGAGTGCGGGAAGCCTAGGGCTTAAAAAAAGGGAATGCAATGGATATAAAAGAATACAAATGCCCAAACTGCGGCGGAACGGTCAGCTTTGACAGCTCCAGCCAAAAAATGAAGTGCCCCTATTGCGACACGGAATTTGAGATTGCCGCTCTGGAAGAATACCAAAAGCAAATCGAGGCCGCAAAGGACAATTTTGGCTGGGCAAAGGAAGAAGCCGGGCAAGAGTGGGAAGCAGGCGAACTTGAGGACCTGAGTTCCGGTTCCTGCCCTTCTTGCGGGGCGGAACTCTTGGGCGATGCGAATACCGTTGCGATGGTGTGCCCGTGCTGCGGCAACGCCCAGATTGTTAGCAAAAGGCTCTCCGGTTTTTTAAAACCCGATTATGTTATTCCTTTTAAACTCGAAAAAGAAAGCGCGGTGAAAGAGTTGAAAAATTTTTGCACAGGGAAAAAACTCCTTCCGGATTTTTTTGTTAAAGAGAACCATATAAACAACATTCAAGGAGTTTATGTCCCTTTTTGGCTCTTTGATGCAGAAGCGAGCGGGCAAGTATGCTACAAGGCTACCAAGGTTAAGAGAACGGCGGATTATACAAAAACCGAATTCTATTCCGTGGTTAGAGACGGCAATATGACATTCAAAAAAATACCTGTTGACGGCTCCGAAAAAATGGACGATAAATATATGGATGCCATAGAACCCTTTGATTATGCGGAGATGAAAGATTTTCACACTACTTATTTAGCAGGTTATGTTGCCGAGAAATACGATGTTGACGCAGAAAAGAGCAAGGAAAGGGCGGAGCATAGAATAAAAACCTCGGTGGAAAGGGAATTTGAAAACTCGATTACGGGCTATGATTCGGTGAAAGTGGAAAGCTCCTCGATTAGCGTGAAGGAAGGCAAAGCCAACTATGCGCTTTTTCCTGTGTGGGTACTCAACTCCAAATATAAAGAGGAGAATTATCTTTTTATTATGAATGGCCAGTCTGGCCGGCTTGTGGGGAGGTTGCCCATAGACTCAAAAAAAATCTGGAAATACGGTTTTATATATTCGGGCATTTTAGGGCCTATCCTAACCGCTTTGGTTTTTGCCTTATGGTATAGCGACCCGAATATTGCTCTGTTTGCCGCCGTTGCGTGGGTTTTGGCTTTTATAATGGGCTTTGCTTTTGTATTCAGTTGGAAATCCCAAATGAACACCGCTCTTTTAAAAGAAGAAGCAAATGCGTATATTGTTAAAGAAAGCGTGGTGTTAAAAAATAAAAACGACAAATTCCTTTACAGCAAGGTAAGCAAAGTTGCGCAGCAAGCCACCAAAGCCGCGCTTACCGGCGCCCTTGTTAAAGGCGCTATGCAATATTCTGCCAAGAGAAGGCGTTTTTAAATTATTATATTTTAACCTATGAAAATATTCTACAAATCCATAGTTTTCCTCTTTTTGGCGTTTTTCACAGCAAATGCTACTTCGAATCCTCTGACAGAATCAATTAACAAAGAAAAGGGAAAGATTGCAGATCCTTCTGCGCTGAATACTAAAAAAATATCGGTTTATTTGCATCCTATTATCCTTCTGTTCGGTGCCAGCGCCGAAACGCTTTTATTATACTCAACTGTTGAAGTTCCGCTGAGTTTGTACAATGCCCCCATATTCAAACCCAGTGTGTTGAAAGGCCATAATAGTACCAGGATAGGTAGCGATTTTGGATGGCGGCATTATCTAGCTGGAAGAGGCGAAGGCTTATATTTGCAGCCGCAAGTCGGAATGTTTTATTCAAGAAATTGGAGCGTTAGTCTTCTTTCTGATTCAAATCTTAAGGACCATGATGATGCAAAAAAAAGCGCATGGGTTGATGGTATGCTCTATTTGGGTGAGTCGTATAAATTTGTTTACGTAAGCATGTTTTACGATGTTGGAATAGGTTATGGCCGCGCATTAGGGAAAGGCTCTTTAATAGTTGATGTTAATATAGGTTTAGGCGTATCGTTTTGAAACAATTAGTTGACAAACTGGAAACCCTTCAAATTCTTGAGAGAGAGGAGTTTAAGGAAGTTCTGCTGTGCGATGATGATTACCTCTTTGAGCGGGCGCGATATGCGGCGCAAAGAGTTTATGGCAAAAGCATTTTTATGCGCGGGCTTATTGAGTTCACCAATTATTGCAAAAACAACTGCTATTATTGCGGCTTGCGAGCGGGGAACAAAGAGGCACAGAGGTACAGGCTTTCAAAAGAGCAGATTTTGGAGTGCTGCAAAACGGGCTATCCGCTGGGTTTCCGCACTTTTGTGCTGCAAGGCGGGGAAGACCCTCATTATACAGATGAAATTTTAGTTGATATTGTCCGTGAAATAAAAGCGGCATACCCAGACTGCGCGGTGACGCTCTCTATAGGGGAGCGCGATTATGAGAGCTATGAGCGATTGTTCAAAGCGGGTGCGGACAGGTATTTGCTGCGCCACGAAACCGCAAACGATGAGCATTACAAAACCTTGCATCCAAATACGATGTCACCTGCAAATAGAAAAAAATGTCTCTACGATTTAAAAAAGATAGGTTATCAGGTTGGGTGCGGTTTTATGGTAGGCTCGCCCAACCAAACGCTTGAGCATATTGTGGACGATTTGCTTTTCATCAAAGAATTGCAGCCCCAAATGGTGGGCATAGGGCCTTTTATCCCCCATTCAGACACTCCTTTTAAGGACAACAAGGCCGGAGATGTGCATTTAACCCTGAATATCTTGGCAATGCTGCGCCTTATGCAGCCAAATCTGCTCCTCCCTGCGACAACAGCCCTTGGGACGCTTGATGTTCGCGGAAGGGAGCGAGGTATTTTAGCTGGGGCAAATGTGGTTATGCCCAACCTTTCCCCTGTGGAAGTTCGCAAGAAATATCTGCTTTACGACAATAAAATTTGCACAGGAGAAGAAGCCGCTGAGTGCGCGGTTTGCATGCAAAACCGCATGAAACACATAGGCTATGAAGTTGTTGTTTCTAGAGGGGATTTTGCAGGCTAATACGCTCTCACCCATTTGGTCTCGTAAAAATATAGAAAAAGCGAATTGCTTTTTCATAATCATTTCTCCTGTGGTTTGCACCGTTAATTTTTAGTTCCGCTGAGATAAGTGTAACGGGTTGTTGTTATTGTCGGGCTACCATCTCCGTACTTTGCCGACTCTTCGACTCGCTCTGGAAACCCATCGCTGTCGTATTTGTATTTATATACGGTCGTAGTAGTACCGCGTCCTTGAACAGTACTTTTAAGAACGTTATTTTTGCTTATGTTATAGCTTCCCAATATATATAACTCTTGCAAAAGCCATTTGGGAGTTTTGCAGTTGGAAAGCGGCGATTTCTTATTGTCGTATTTATCCATACTGACAACGTAAGTAGGCGGAACATCATCGGCTGGGTTTGGATATTCGTTTGCAATTAAGTTGCCATTTTCATATTTTCGTGTTTTAGGCCCATCGCCTATTTTAGCAATATATCCATCTTTGTTTAGGGTTAATGGCTCAAATTCTTTTGCCGTTACCGTATTGCCTTTTATAACATATTTTTTAGTTCCGTTCTTGTTGGGGAAACTAGAGGAAACCGTTTCTATCGTAACCGAATTATCGCCGTAGGCAATAATTTCGGTGTATTCAATTGTCTTATTCCAGTAGTAATGTATTTTTGCAAGACGGTTTTGCTCGTCGTACTCAAACTTCTTTTTTACTTTGCCATTATCATCGATGATGCTTTCAAGCAGCTTTGAGGTGTTCATTTGGATGGGCACTTCCTGCAAGCAACGGACGCTGAGTAGGAAGTTTTTGTCGCTGCTGTTCCTATGCACATCTGGGCCGTCTATGTCCATGCTTATGCGGGAGGCTTTTTTGGCATCGTCTGAGGAACTCCACCAAAGCCCCCCGTTTCCAGCATCGCGGAACTTGCTGCTGGAAAGCCCAACTCCGCCCGGCAGAGCCGCAAACCCGTAATTGTCCGTGCCGTTCCCGTTGCCGTTCCAGCCGTCAGCCGCTTTCAGCTTGGCATCGGCTTCGGCGCAATCGCCTGTTAGAGGGCAGTTCGGATTGACGAACAGTATTAAATCGTTCCAATCTGCCTCGCTTGGCAAAAACCAACCGCTTGGGCAGGCTTTCGTAGCCGTTTTCCAGTCATAAAGCCGCCCATATTTTTTGCAGTTGTCGGGTTTGTTGTCATAGCATTTTGAACTTGGCAAATCAATGTTCAAATTTTCCGCCATCCAAATTTGGCTACCGATTTTTACAGTCTTGTAAGTTTTCTTGTCCCTTATGTCCGTGAAAGTACCTACGGCAGCCTTTTCCGGCGGTTTCTCCGCCGCCGCTTCCTGCGCGAGTGTTAGTGTTATGGCAAGCCCAAGGGCTGCCGTGAGCGCGAGTTTTGTCTTCTTCATTTTTCCTCCGTAAGGCCGTTTATAATGTCCAATATGTACGGTAATATAGCATTGTCGCATACGTGTCCTATGCCGTCCATTACAAAGAGTCTCCACGAAAAATCCCACCCGTTTTTTTCGCAATACTCTTTGCCTGTCTTAAACATATTGAATGCGTGCCCCAGATATTGCATAGTTTCCTCTTTTCTGCCTGTTATTATATACACTCTTCTATTTTCCCGCAATGAAATATTATTAGACGACCAGCCAGCACTATGGACAATGGCATAATCTATATATTTGCTTTCTTTAAACTGTACTTGCCTGGCAGTAAAGTAACCCCCCTGCGAGAACCCATACAGAATATACTTTTGGGCTTTCAAACCAAACCGCTCAACAAAATCCTCAAAGACTATGTCAGAATACGGCCAGTCTGTTCTATCTAGATATATAGGCGCTATTACCGCCAAATTTTCTTTTTCCGATAAATAACGTAAGGCATTTGCAAAAGTGTCGTCTCTTGTACCAATGCCAGCCATAGCAAAAAAGACCTTTGTATCGGCTGTTATATTTTTCGGCAATATATAGTAAACGGTTACAAGTGTTGTATCGTTTACTGCTAATTGGTAATTCTTTACTTCTACGGTATAGTTTGAAATCTGTTCTAAACTTGTTTTGGGTGTATAGATATATGCACAGACAGAATCAGCATAATTACAACTATTTTCGCCGTAAGAAGAAAGCTCAAAAGCTGTCGAGAGTGCGAGTTTAGGGAGTTTGCTGTTCATATTGTGTCTCCATCCTTTTTTTAATCATCGTCATCGGACTTTATTTCCCCAATGTCTATCGTTTTTAATTTCTTGTGCTCTTTTGATTTGTATAATTTATCTAACCCACCTATTATGCTATCAGCCTCTCCATTTATATTCGTATATTTACCCGTTGAAGTATTGGTGATGCCTACTCCATAATTACCTCCTGTCACTGTTTCCCCATCAAGCCACAAATGATGATAAACTTCATATTTATATTTGTTATTGGTAAATTCAAGAAAATACATATCGGTAATTCTATGCTGCCCGTATTTAACAGTAAATTTATCCCACGAGCCTGTTTTATTCTCTGGGAACTCAAATTCAATATTGTCTTGTGCGCCAAAACGATATACAATATAAGACTCGTCTTTTGCTGCGCATACAGATAATATTTTGGATGATTTATCCATTTTAAAACTGATTAAAACATTTTCATCAGCAACACATAAGCCTGTGCCAGCCGGTGTGGGCTGCGCGGTTTCTGGCTTGGCGGTAGCAGTGGTTTCTGAGTTTTGCAAGCAACGAACACTGAGAAAGGCATCCTTGTGGTAGTGGGAGTAGCGGACACTGCCGTAGTTGATCAAGTACCTACAGTTATCATTCTCGCTGGCATTCCACCAGTAGCCTACGGAGTTGATATTTCTGAAACCGTCGTCGATTCTGCTGCCGTGTCCGCCAAGCAAATCGGAAAAACCGGCAGCCTTCAACTTGGCTCCTGTTTTGGGGCAATCTTTAATATCGGAACAGCTAGGATTGACGAACTTAATCAAAATATCCCACTCCTCATTGTCTGGCAAATGCCAACCTTTGGGGCAAACTAATTTAGCCGTTCCCAAATCGTAAAGCCTGCCGTATTTTTTGCAGTTGCTCTCTTTATTATCATAGCATCTGCTGGTATCTAAATTATGGTTCATATTTTCTGCCATCCAAGTTTGAGTACCGATTACAACGGTCTTGTAATTTTGACCGCCGCAAGACATAGTGCCCTTAGCAGTAACAACATCGGGGCAACCGTTTCTCCTGACGGCCTCTATTTCTGCAATACGGGCTGCCTCTGCCGCCTCTGCTGCCGCCTCTGCCGCCGCCTCTGCCTCTGCCGTCGCTACCGCCTCTAGCGCCGCCGCCTGTGCTGCCATTACTGCCATTCTTCCTGCTTTTTCCGCTTCACTTTCCCAGCAAGCGGTGAAGGTGAATGCCAAGGCAAGCCCAAGGGCTGCCGCGATGGTGGGCAGGCTGACCCTGCCCGTACGATGCTTTTTCATTTTTTATTCTCCATTTTGAAATTTGGTTAATCCTTGATGCAACGAATGTTAACAGGATTTTCCCCTTCTTCGAGCCATCCCGTGAAGGCATCGCCGATAGCGTAGACGTCTCTGGACGCACCACCATACCTCCAGGTGCCGAGGGAGCCGACATTGCTGCAGCCGTATTTGGCAGAGCAACTGCCGCCTGGAAGAGCCGAAAATCCGTAATCATCTGTGCCGTTGCGTGATTTTCCTTTTTCGTTATCATCCTCCGCCCAACCGCTTTCTGCTTTTAGCTTCTTTGCTACTACTTTATCGCCACCACCGACAAAATCTTTTAGCTTCTTAATTTCATCATAGCTTGGCAAATGCCAACCGGAAGGGCAAGCCGACTTAGCCGTTTCCCAATTATACATCCTGCCATATTTTGTGCAGTTGGCAGGGTCGTCGTTATAGCATTTTGAGCTTGGCAAATCGATGTTCAAATTCTCCGCCATCCAAACCTGCTCGCCTATTTTGACGGTTTTGTAGGTTTTGTTGTCTCTAGAATCTGTAAAAGAACTTTCACTGGCTTTCGCTTTAAGTGCCTCTGCCTTTGCTTTTGCCTCTGCCTCTGCTGCCTTTGCTGCATAATTAGCATTGTCCTGCAAGCAACGAACACTGTACGTGCTGTACTTCTCGCATGTGCCGTTGTCAACGCCATCGGCATTGTAACTCACAAGCTGGCAGTCAACGAAAACTGAATTTTCTTCCGTGAAACTCCACCAACCGCCGCCGCCGCCGATATCAAAGAAGCCACCACCCTCGCAGCAATCGCTGTGGCCACCAGGCAGGGCGGAAAAGCCATACTTGTCCTCGCCGTTGCCATTTTTGTTCCATCCATTAGTAGCTTTAAGATACTTGCCTGCTGTTTCCCTACCGCCAACCGCTGCCATCAATATTTCCCATTCCTCTTTGTTCGGCAAATGCCAACCTTTGGGGCAAGCTGATCTAGCAGTTTCCCAATCATAAAGCCTACCGTATTTTTTGCAGTTGCTTTCCTCAGCGTCATAACACTCGTCACCATAACCATCTGCCTTATAGTTCAAATTCTCCGCCATCCAAACCTGCTCGCCGATTTTCACGGTTTTATAGGTTTTGCTGTCACGGCTGTCGGCAAAAGAGCCTTTGACTACCTCTGTGATTTTCCCTGCCGCTTCGCTGGCGGCGGGAGTTTCCGTTTTTACGGTAGCGTTTTGCGGTTCGCCGCGATAGCTGTAACGGATTATTGTTGTTGTTTCGCAATTCTCCTCGCAACCCTCGTAATACTTTGTCGTCACTGTGGCTTTGACTGGAAACCCATCGCTATCATATTCGTATTTGTATGTATCATCTTCTCGTCCATCTCCAGCATCAACAGCATTATTTTCGCTTGCGTTGTGAGGTCTTAACAAATGCTGAATAAGCCATTTCGGAGTGGTGCAGTTGGAAAACGGAGATTTCTTATTATCATAAGAATAATTACTCACATCTTCATAACTCCAAGATATTTTAATTAGGTTGCCGTCCTTATATTTATATTCATCCGAAACACTATAATTGGCTTCTTTGGACTTGACGATATATCCATCTTTATCTATGGTATATGATTTGCCATCTACGGTTACCGTATTCCCATTTATCGCAAATTTTTGAGTGCCTACCGTAATCAAATTATCGGCATAAGTAATCGTATCATTGTCTATTTTGACAATGCGGTTTTGTTTGTCGTACTCAAACCTCTTTTGTACATTGCCACCCTCATCGGTGATGGTTTCAAGCAGCTTTACATCGCCGCCCCCCTTGCCGCAAGCGGTGAAGGTGAATGCCAAGGCAAGCCCAAGAGCTGCGGTGAGCGCGAGTTTAGTGAATTTGCTTTTCATACTGCGAATATAGAAAAACTGACCGTTTGTCAAGGAAAAAACGCCCAGCGACTGGTCTGTTCACTGAGCGAAGCCTAAGTGAACTTAATCTTTTATGCAGCGAATTGAATACATAACTCTGTTACCACCTCCTGCGTATTCTAGGTCGTTGCTGTGGCTGTATAGGCCTTGAGCATTGTCCCCACCACCGCTACCAATCCACCAACCGGTGACATCACCAGCTTGGGAAAATTCTGGAGGAGAGATTGAGGCTATGCCAGCAGGCAAAGCAGCAAAACCGTAATTGTCTGTTCCATTGCCGCTCGTAGCTTTACCTTTCTCATTCTCAAACTTATTCCAGCCGTTCTTCGCTTTCAGTTTTTTTCCAGCACCTACTATGTCCTCTTCATAAGAACACACTTGTCCCCCACCCATTGGATAAGAACACCTTTTTTCTTTTTTCTTTGTTCCTGCCGTTTGGTTTAGCTTTTCAAATTCTTCGTATGAAGGCAAATGCCACCCTTCGGGGCAAATACCTCTGTGCTTTGCAGTTATTTGCGAACCGCAGGAATTGTAGTTGCAATCGGATGGCAGAGCCATTGCTGCTGTCCAAGAGTAGAGCCTGCCGTATTTTTCGCAGTTGGCATCGTTTCCTTCATAGCATAAAGAGCTGGCTTTTACTTGCGCATCAACCGTGAATTCAATGGTGGTGGGCGCATTCCCAGCGGCATCCGTGACTACCTTCCACTCCGTGCCTTTCTGCTGGATAACCAGGCGCAAGCTGTATTTGCCTGGGTTTACGGTTTCTGGGATTTTGCATTTTATATCAACTGGCTTTTTGTCCGTGAAGCCTACGGGCATTTTGCCAAATCCGCCGCTGCCTATTACCTGCACTATTTCGCCGCCGTTTCCTATCAAGGCTATTCCTTTTGTGCCGCCGGGCATTTCTGCCGTGCTTACGTTTTTGAGTTGCAGGGAAGCGGAAAACTCTACGCCTGGGAGGGCAGACTTAGGGGCGGTGAAGGCAACAGCCCCCAGCCCATAGCCACCGCCTTCCGCGGCTTTGGCGGCCGGCGCTGCCGCTGCTGGGACAGGGGCGGCTGCTTCCTCCGGTTTGAAGTTCAAGTTCGACGCCATCCACGTTTGCGTTCCTATTTTGACGGTGTTGTATTTTTTGCCGTCTCTGGAATCTGTGAGCGAGCCTTTTTGAGCGAATGTTGCCGCGCAAAGCAGGGTTAACATTATTGTGACCTTTTTCATCTGTGTATCTCCATCCCTTTTTGTTTGCCAGTTCAAGCCCTTGGGAACACGGAGCCTGGCTGGTTTGTGCCGGGTGGCACGTTGGGTTAATCATTTCTCCTAATGTTCTTCGGGATGGAATTCCTCGTAATTCGTTTTGAGCATCAAAGCACGGTTGCGCACAAAGCATGTACGAAGGCAATCCGCAGAGGTTGAGTTTGTCATAAAGCTAAATTCCAAATCGCGGTATTCAATCCATTTTCGCTGCGCTAATTTAAGTTTTTCCTGTTCGGGTTTGTCCAATTCAGCCATCAATGTCTTATAGTTTTTATTGATTTCGGAATCCCAGTCTTTTTCCGTTTTCTCGCCGCAGTCGCATTTATCGGCATCTAAATATGCTTTGAGCGCCAAAACTCGTTCCCTGAAAAAATCCATACGATTAAGGCTAATAGAAATTAAATGCATTGTGCCGCCGTTTCTTTCGTAATAATCTGCCGTAAAGCCAAACGCCAAATCACGGTATTCAATCCATTTTCGCTGTGCTAGTTTAAGTTTTTCCTGTTCGGGTTTGCCTAATTTTGCCATCAATGCCTTATAGTTTTTATTGAGTTCGGAATCCCAGTCTTTTTCCGCTTCCGCGCTGCAATTAGTCATACTCTGCGTAGTTGGCGCAGCATCCTCGCCCATGCACTTATCGTATTGAATATCTATTGGATGTTTTTTATCTTCTTTCGCTACTTCTGGCTTGCTGGCGGTTTCCTCTGCTCCTATCTTAATTATGAAATTATATGTTTGTCCTTGAATATATTGGTTATCTGATTTCTCAACAGTAACCAAAATACTGCCTTCATTAAACTTTAGTGTCCCGCTTCCTCCCTCATCATCAACAAATACGATTTTATTGTTTTCAATTTTTGCCGTTCCAATCAAATTGGCTATTCTATAAATAAGCAATTGAAATTTAATCGTACTGTCTATTTCATCTATTACTAATTGATCAGCATTTCCTGTATAAGCGAGCTGCCACGTTCCGATATAACTTTTATCAGGCATAATATTTGGCTTGGGCGTTTTGCTTTCTTTGTCGCAAGAAAGGGTGAATGTTATGGCAAGCCCAAGGGCTGCCGTGAGTGCGAGTTTAGTGAGTTGCTTTTTCATTGGGTTTGCTCCTTAGTTTTGTATGCAACGGACACTGTGCCAGTCACCCCGCTTAAGGCCACTTACATCAATATCATCGCTGCGGTAGCTCAAAATAGAAACGTAGGTGCTGCTACCCTTAGACGAACTCCACCAGTAGCCGTAATAGCCCCAACTAACGTCGCCGTAACCAGTGTCGCCGCAGCACCAGCCACCCGGTAGAGCCTGAAAGCCGTAATCGTCAGTGCCGTTGCCGGACTCTGCTTCTCCAAACTTCAGGCATCCACATTCTCCGTCACATTCGTCTTCGTATTCTTGACATTCGCTATAAGTAGTCCAGCCCTCTTCTGCTTTTAGTTTTTTTCCAGCGGTTTCCTTGCCACCAGCGAAATTCACAAGGGTCTGCCACTCTTCATTACTCGATAAATGCCAACCTTTTGGACAGACTTTCAAAGCCGTTTCCCAGTCATAAAGCCGCCCAAATACCTTGCAAAGGTTTTCTTCTTGGCACATTGAGCCTTCTTTCGTCTCAAAGTTCAAGTTTTCTGCCATCCAAGTCTGTGTGCCGATTTTGACGGTTTTGTAGGTTTTGTTGTCGCGTGGGTCGGTTAGAGTGCTTCCGCTTGCTTTTTCTGCTGGTTTTGCTTCGGTTTGCGGTGGGGTGGCGGCGGTGTTTTGCGTTTCGCCGCGATAGGTGAAAAGTTTTATCCTATTTTCTTTGATGTCCGTCAGTTTGGTTGGAAATCCTTCGCTGTTATATTCGTATTTATGTGCATAGTTTATTGAATCACAATTCCAATTAAGAACATTATTTTTGCCTGCGGATATGTCAGTCAATAAAATCTGAATAAGCCATTTTGGAGTTTTGCAGTTGGAAAACGGCGACTTCTTATCATCGTATAATAAATAATCGCATTGAGAAGTCCTGGTGCCGTCTAAAGAGCGCCCTTTTTCGCCAATTAGGTTGCCGCCCTTATATTCGCTCTCCGAGGACCAGTAAGATACTTCACTCTTGACAATATATCCATCTTTATTTATGGCAAGTGATTTGTAATAGCTGTTCTCTGCGGTTATGATATTTCCATTTACAACAAATTTTTCTGTACCAAATTTTTCTGTACTGCTACCATTCTCAACCGTAACCGAACCGTCGGCACTGTAAATAATCGTTTTGTGCTCTCCACTAGGGTAATAACTTATTTTGACAATACGATTTTGCTCATCGTATTCAAATACTCTTTTGGACTCAGCCGTAATGTCATTTTCGAGCCAAGTGTCGCTTTCAAGCAGCTTTACGTCGCCGCCCCCCTTGCCGCAAGCGGTGAAGGTGAATGCCAAGGCAAGCCCAAGAGCTGCTGCGAGTGCGAATTTAGTGAATTTGCTTTTCATACTGCGAATATAGAAAAACTGACCGTTTGTCAAGGAAAAAACGCCCAGCGACTGGTCTGTTCACTGAGCGAAGCCGAAGTGAACTTAATCCTTTATGCAGCGAACTGAATGACCTTCCCTCGCAGGTTTAAGAAAATCGTCGAAAAAGTCATTTTTACCATTAAATTCAGCCACAGTAGGATAATCATAATCAGCTACCCAAAAACCTGCATATTCACCGAGGGAGCTAAAGTAGTTGGCCCCAAAATCTCCAGCAGGCAAAGCGGCAAAGCCAAAATTGTCCGTTCCATTATTGCTCTTGCCTTCCCATTTCCAGCCGCTTTTCGATTTCAGTTTAGACAGGCCGGTCAAAAAATCTTGCATAGAACACCCACCCATATCACACATTTTTGCTTTTTTCTTGGTTCCTACCTTTTGAGCTAGCACCACCCACTCTTGATTGGAAGGCAGATGCCACCCCGCCGGGCAAGCCTCCTTTGCCTTTTCAAGCGAATATAGCCTGCCATATTTTACGCAGTTGGCCTCTATTTCGGCAGCTGATAACATCTTATCAGAGGGTTCCATATTGACGATGAATTTGCCGCCTTCGCCATAGCACTGAAAGCTGGCTTTTACTTCCGCATCAAACGTGACCTCAATGGCGGTGGGCGCGTTCCCCACGGCATCCGTGACTACCTTCCACTCCGTTTGGCCTTTTTGCAGGATTACGGGGCGCAAATTGTATTTGCCTGGCTTTATGGTCGCTGGTATTTTGCATTTTATGTTCACTGGATTTTTGTCCGTGAATCCCACGCCCATTTTGCCAAAGCCGCCTTTTCCTATGACTTCCACAATCTCACCGCCGCTTCCTATCAATGCTATCCCCTTGTCGCCGCCAGGCATTTCTGCCGTGCCCACATTTTTGAGTTGCAGGGAAACGGGAAACTCTGCGCCTGGTCGGACATGATCAAGCACGGAAAATCCAGCCGCTCCCAGCCCATAGCCGCCGCCTTCGGCGGCTTTGGCAGCCGGCGCTGCCGCTGCTGGGGCAGGGGCGGCAGCTTCCTCCGGTTTGAAGTTCAAGTTCGACGCCATCCACGTTTGGGTTCCTATCTTGACGGTGTTGTACTTTTTGCCGTCTCTGGAATCGGTGAAAGAGCCTTTTTGAGCGAATGCTGCCGCGCAAAGCAGGGTTAGCATTATTGTGACTTTTTTCATTTATATCTCCATCCCTTTGGTTTGCCAGTTCAAGCCCTTGGGAACACGGAGCTTGGCTGGGTTGTGCCGTTGGTGGCACGTGATCATATTCATTTCTCCTGTTGTTATTTAGCATCCGCAATGCAACGGACGCTGAATAGGAGGTTTTTATCACTGCTGCTCCTATGCACATCAGGGCCGTTTATGTCAATACTTAGGCGGGAGGCTTTTTTTGCATCGTCTGTGGAACTCCACCAAAGCCCTCCGTTTCCAACATCGCGGAACTTGCTGCCAGAAAGACCTACTCCGCCTGGCAGAGCCGCAAACCCGTAATTGTCCGTGCCGTTCCCATTGCCGTTCCAGCCGCTAGCCGCTTTCAGCTTGGCTCCGGCATTGGCGCAATCGCCTGTTAGAGGGCAGCTCGGATTGACGAACTGCATTAAATCACCCCAATCCGCATCGCTTGGCAAATGCCAACCGCTTGGGCAAGCCACCTTAGCCGTACCCCAATCATACAATCTCCCATACTTATCGCAGTTGGATGGTTTGTTGTCATAGCATTTGCTGCCGCTTGCATCATAGTTCAAATTCTTTGCCATCCATATTTGCTTTCCTATCTTGATGGTGTTGTATTTTTCTCCGTCTCTGGAATCGGTGAAGGTTTCCACTGGGAAAACTTGGAAGACTATAAAGGCGGGGCCATCGTATTCTTCGGGGTCTCCGCCGTAGTTCCCTTCCATTCCTGCAAAATATTTTTTTTGCCCGTCTTTACCGCTATAGGAAAAACTGAAAAACGACATCATTCCTACCGGCATACAAGATACTACAAGCGGTTTTGGGGGAAGCAATTCATCTACCTTGTCCAATGTTTCTGTGACCTCATAGACAAGCGAGCCGTTTTTATCACGGACTATATCCCCATCATTGCCAATGCTGTAATCGAGGCCCCCCCCATCTGAAATCTTTGACGGGGACTCTCGCTATAAATGCAAATTTAAGCGCATTCTCGTCGTCGATGAATGGCCAATACGTCTTGTATTTCTTAAAAAATGCTTCGTCCGCATAAGTGAGAGAAATTTCGTCTGTTTCAAAGAATGGCTTGCCTGCATCTTCGGTTTTTGCCACTGGCTCGCTGGCAGCGGTTTCCGTTTTGGCAAGTGGCGTTTTGCCACCGCCGCCGCAAGCGGCAAGGGTGAATGCCAAGGCAAGCCCAAGGGCTGCCAATTTTGCAAACAAGGGGCAGTTGAGCTTGTTTCTCATCGTTTTTCACCAGTAGTCATATTTGTGTGTGTAAAAATATAGAAACATTTTGCGGGTTTGTCAAGGGAAAAATGCTGGAAAAGGCGGTTTTGTATGTTTTTTTACTTAACATTTAAAAGAAAAAAACGAGTTGCTATTTTTATTCTCTATGCAAAATTTACCTAGCGTAATTATATCCATTCCTATAATCATATCAAATGTATGAATATTTGGGAACGATACAAATCTATGTTCCTTTATTTTCATTCCGCCCTGAATTTCAAGAGCTGCCGAATATACAGGATAAGTTTCGGTTCCTGCAACATGTTTTATTTTAGCAAGGTTTATTGCTTTAAGTTGCAATCTTTCAGCTATGCTATCATTTATTAGAGACCTTGTTGCCCCAGTATCCCACATTGCCGTAACTTTTATGGATTTGCCGCTATCAATAGATATTATTTTTGCATTGCAGATTATTTTTTTTGCAAAACCTTGGTGCATTATAGCCAAATTCATGCAAATACCAATGGTTGAATATCAACAGTGTAAGCATCATCCCCAGGTATGCACTCTTGAACGGAAAAATTCCCAGAGCCAAACAATTTCCGACCCTCTTCTGCTGCTTCGTGAAATGTATCATACGCCTCAATTACTTTTGCGCCATGCATTAGAAGCTCTTTGCCTTTGTATTTTTTGCAAAGCTCTTTTTGATGTTTTATAAAATAATCTAAAGCTAATTTATGAATATTTTGCCTTACCATAAAAACCTCCAGTATATAATATAGAAAAATGCCAACCAGCAGGGCAAGCCCTTGGGAACACGGAGCTTGGCTGGGTTATGTTACTGAACCGTGAAATCTATGAATGTTGGAATGCCGCTCAGAGCAGCCGTTGTTACAACTCTCCACTCATCGTTGCCTTCGGTTTTCACCACAATTCGCAATTTGTATTGCCCTGGCTCTACGGTGGTAGGAACTTTGCATCTTATTTTTTTATTGGAACGGTTAAGATCAGCGACTGGTGCCATCTCCAAAGTTCCCAGAATCTCCACTATATTGTTGCGGTCATCCACTAACGCTACGCCAGATAATGCACCTGGAAAACTTGTTGAGGACAAATCGCTTAACGTGTGGTCAACAGTGAATTCCCCGTTTCTAGCCACGGTAGTTTTATCGGAGGTGAATCTTCTAAGCGATAAACCATAACCGCCGCCTTCCGCACCAGTGAGTCCCTCTCTTTCTGGAAGAATGAATTCGGTATCCGAATAAGCAAACCTCGCATCCAAAGCATGTACTGTAAGCGTAACTATCGGGCTATTCCACGGCAACACCTCAGGGCGGTCGTCAATTGCCCAGTAAACTTTCCCGGTTTGCTTGTTATAGCGTAGCACATCGTCTATATTCAGGCGAAGCCCCGGAACGTCTTTAACAGGGGAGAGCGGATTGCCAGCTCCATCTATGATTTGCATTTGGGTAGAAATATATTTTGAAGGCAGCTCAAATAACTCCCATAATAAAAGGTATTCCCCTGAACCTATGCCAACTATTTTGGGATTGCCAATGCTGTGCCCGTCTGTGTAGTTTGTTAAATAACGCGGGCCAGAAATGGCTGTCATCGCATCGTCAAAAGTTAATATTAGGAGGTTGCGTTTATCCGTAATTTGTCCATAAGTGCCGCAAGAGATATAGCCCCCTGCCGTTTTTGCCATCCCACACGTTTGCGTATTCGTGGCGTTTCCACTTCCTGCAAACGTAAAAGAACTCAACATTGTTATTCTGTTGTTGCCATATATATATTTGGAGAAATTAAAAGCCCTTTTCGCACCCGCGTCCCCTTTGTCGGCAAACAAGAAACCGTTGTCTATGGGGAGAATAAATTGTTCAAAAGAATGGCTGACAAAGGGCATATTAACCGGAATTTCTTCAAAGGTATCTTTGTTCAACACAAAACCAAAAGATGACTGATGCTTGCCGCCGTCATCACCCCTAAGCTGTGCGCGGGCAAAATAAACCGCTATCATAGAACCTGATATTTCAAGCCTGCATCCAACTCTAAAAGGGACGTGCACTCCGCGTTTATGCGAATCGTTCATAGGATTACGTTTATAGGTCTTTATTTTACTCCCGTTTCTGTCGTACTTGACCAGCGCCATATTTTCAGGTTCATTGTACGCGTCTTTTTGGTAAACATCAGACATTTCGTATGCGTAAAAGAAGTAATAGTTTCCTTCGCTATCCTTGGTAAATTCGCCGAACATATCAAATTCATAGGGTAAGCTAAATTCTCTCTGCAATTCAAGCGTTGTTGAAAACTCATAAATATGGGCTATCTTGGCATCATCGTCTTGTACGCAAACCGTTATAGTTCCATCTTCGTTCACAAATGTGGAAACCGATTTTAAATTGAACCATTTTACGAGATACTGTTTTCCAGAGCGATCCCACGAGTTTTTGATGTTATAACCCACTTTTATAGTTGTTTGCGAAAAATGGTCAGAATGGTAAGTATAGAACTCTTGGGCGGAATTATCATTATCTCCACCGCCATTAGTAAAACTAGCGGTTTCCCAGTTATGCTCGCCGCAAGAAGTGGTTAATGTTATGGCAAGTGCAAGCGTTGCCGCCAATGTTGTGAACTTTGCTCTGTTCATATTCTCTTTCTCCTTAAAAATATTTTTTGTTAATCCTTTATGCAACGAACACTGAACAAATTGTTCTTACTATAATCGCGCCAGTAGGCAGCTTCATAGTTGTAGAACATTATATTTATGTAGGCGTGGGCTACGCTGCTTTGGCTAGTGCTCCACCAGTGACCGTTTTCGCCGATGCCGTAGAAATTGCCACTCAAACTGCCGTAGCCACCAGGCAGGGCAGAAAAGCCGAACTCGTCTATGCCGTTGCCATTTTCGTTCCAACCGCTCTTTGCCTTCAATTTAGTTCCTACACCTGCACAATCGTAATCGTTAGCACAACTTGGATTTATATGTTTCATCAAAACATCCCAATCCGCACTGCTCGGTATATGCCAACCGCTGGGGCAAATACCCTGATGCTTTGCACCTATTTGAGAAGAGCAATTACTGGAGTTGCAGTTAGATGGCAGTGCCATAGCCGTTGCAAAATTGTACAGTCTGCCATAAATCGCACAGTTGGATTCGCTGTTGTTGTAGCATACGCTGCCGCTTGCATCGTAATTCAAATTCCTTGCTATCCAAGTTTGTGTGCCAATCACAACCGTCTCGTAAACCTCACCTTGATAATTTACAGGAGTGCCTTTAATAATCTCAGCTTGAGTTGGAATAGAGCTTGAACTTGGGGTAGCTGAAGACGAGCTACTAAGCAGCGAGGAACTGCTACTAGTGACAACAACATTGCTAGAAGAAGAAATAGAGCTTGAACTTGGGGTAGCTGAAGACGAGCTTTCATCAATACCCGGCTCGCCTTCTTCCCTTTCGTCTTCCCAGTTTATCTCGCTAGAACTGCTCCTTTCGCTGGAACTGCCCCTCCCGCTTGAGCTGCTGTTGCCAAATATTAAATCTTCCCATTCATCCATGCTATGGTTGCCGCAAGCGGTGAACGTGAACGTTATGGCAAATCCAAGGATTGCCGACAGGAGCGGGCGGATAATATTTGCCTTTGCATTGGTTTTCATTGGTTGCCTCCATTTTAACTAATGGTCATATTCATGCATAAAATATAGAAACATTTTGCGGGTTTGTCAAGGGTTTTGCTAAAAATAGGGTTAATTTCTAGCCCCGCCGCAATACTTGTAATGCGTTATCCCTGTCTGCTCTTCACCCTCAACATAAACCTCTTCCTTCTCTTTGGTTGGGAATCCGTCACTGTCATATTGATATTCGTAGGTCTTGCTAAAACTTATTTCTCCTCCAGAAGTCTCCTGTCTAAGAATATTGTTTTTGTTTGTGCTTACGCCTATATACGGCAAAAGCCATTTCGGAGTTTTGGAGTTGGAAAACGGCGACTTCTTATCGTCGTATGAATATTCTGTGTCATTCACTCCATTCGGTTCTGTTTCTCGCATTAGGTTTCCGTCTTTATATACACTTTCATTGCCGTAATTATATACACCTCCATTGTTTATGGTTAATGTATCCGTTTCTGTGATTATTTTATTTCCAGTTCTGAGAAATTTTTTGGTGCTGCGGCTTCCTTCGGCCCGTGCGTATTGTTTGGTGATAATTTTTTCTACCGTAACTTTATCATCGGTTTCGTAAGTTATAGTTACTACATCGGCATTCCAAACCACTGGCTCGCCCTCAACTGTAGAATAACCTTTTGAGACAATTTTAACGATGCGGTTTTGATTGTCGTACACAAACTTTCGCAGCAATCTGCCATCTTCATCGGTTATGCTTTCGAGCTGCTTTGAGTTGCTGGCAGCACAGCCATTAGCCTTTTCTATTGCTTCTGCAATTTTGGCTCCCTCTGCTGCCACCGCTTCCTGCGCTATTCTCTCCGCCTCTGCTTCCTGTGCGGCTTTCCCTGCCTTTGCCCCTGCTTCTTGCGCAGCTTGCCTTGCCTCTGCCTCTTCCGCCGCTATTAACGCTTTTGCCGCTTCTGTTTCTTTCACGCAGCGAACACTACGCAAATTGTCGCTACCACTGCTGTAGGCATCTACGCTCTCGCTGCTGTAGTTCATACCCCTGTAGTTGGCCCAGCCAGATATGTTGTCCTCTGTTGAACTCCACCAAAGACCAATGCTGTCGATATTGTAAAATGTGCCATCAGGATAGCCGTAGCCGCCAGGCAGTGCGGAAAAGCCATATTTGTCATCGCCGTTGCCATTTTCGCTCCAGCCTTCCTTGGCTTTCAAGAATCTGCCTGCCGTTTCGCTTTTATAAAGGCCAACCGTATAGAAGTCCGTGTTGTCCACGGTATTTAACAGCAGGTTCCACTCCAGATAACTAGGCAAATGCCAACCTTGGGGGCAAGCCTTCATAGCCGTTTCCCAATTATACAACCTGCCATATTTCTCACAGTTGGCTGGGTTGTTGCCAAAGCATTTTGAATTAGGCAAATCGATGTTCAAATTCTCGGCCATCCAAATCTGCACGCCTATTTTCACGGTTTTATAGGTTTTGCCATCGCGGGAGTCGGTTAGGGTACTGTCGTCTTTGCCGCAAGCGGTGAGTGCTAATGTCTGAACCAGAATTATCAGAATTCCCAGAATGGGTTTGATGAGTGTGGTGGAAGGGTTCATATTTGGGTACAAATATAGAAAAACAGGATGGGTTATGCTTTAACTTTTCTATATTCCAATAATTCCGCTACTCGAGGTAAAAAATGAAACTGAGCGTCAAAATTCCTTTATTGCTGGGAATAGTTGTTTTTGCTAGCACCGCCGCCATGCTTGTTGTGGTGGAGTTTAAAGTTCGCAGCGCAATAGAAAAATCCTCTTTGGATGCTCTGGTTGGCGAAATTGAGGCTAACGCGGATTTTTTGAAATCCAAGCTGGATTTGCACATTGACGTGCTTGCGGAGGTTGCCACCAGAATTAGGGTTAGAAGCATGGATTGGGACATTGTGCGGCCAGCTCTCAAAGCCGATGTCGCTCGCCTTGGCGCGCTTGATTTGGCTATGATAGATTCAACGGGGACTGCCCATTATGTACTAGGCGGCACAACCATTGACGTGAAGGATAGGGCATACTTCAACAAGGCTATGGCTGGGGAAAAAAATATTGAAACGGTAGTTAGCCGCATCAGCGGCAAAATCGTCACGCTATTTGCCGTGCCAATTAGGAAAACCGAGGAGATGAATTCGCCAGTCGTGGGCGTATTGCTCGCTCGCAAAGACGGTGCGCAGACCCTTTCCGATCTGGTGGCAGAACTTAAAACACCCTACGAAAGCAGCTATGCCTTTTTGCTAAACGAAGAAGGAACCACTATAGCCCATAGAAACCAAGATTTTATAAATAATCAGTTCAATCCCGTAAGAGAAGCCGAGAAAGATTCCTCGCTTAAATCTTTGGCAGGGATGATAACCACGGCATTCAAGGAAAAAAGCGGGAAAACAGAATACCATTACGGCGGCAAAGACCTTATAGGCGCATATTCAAAGGTTCCTGGATTCAATTGGATGCTTTTTTTAAGCATAGAGAAATCTGAAATAGAAGATAAATTATCGCAAATAAGCATAGCTATAATTTTGATAGGCATTATATGCCTTATAACTGGAGTTGCCGTTGCCGTAGGCGTTGGGAGATCCATAGCAAAGCCCGTGATTAGCATGGTTGAGGCTTCTAAAGACATAACCCAGGGCGAAGGAGATTTAAGCCAAAGCATTCCCACGCATTTCAAAGGCGAGATGGGAGATTTGGCTCACTATTTCAACAAGCTAATAGCCACGCTCCGAGTTCCCATAAGCGAGGCAAAGGCAGCGGTTGACCATTTGACTTCCGTCTCCGAGGAATTGTCCTCGATAAACAGGCAACTTGAAGCACAGCTTGAAACAAGCGATGCTGCAAAAGAAAGTTCGCAGGAAATTTTGCGCATAGGTCATTGCGTACAAGACTTAGCTGCAACGGCGGGGGAATTAAGGCAAACTATGGATAAATTCAAAGTTTAGCATTGCTCACGTTTTGAACTGACTTAAAATCCTTATCAAATCATTTGCTATTCTGGCTAGCTCGCCTGCGCTTGCTGCCTCTATGGTTGCATTGAGAGCCAATAAAAGCAAAAAGTTTAGCACATAAGCTAAACTTTTCTATATTTACCTAAAAGTTTAGTTTATGGGCAAAATATGGAAAATGACATTATAGCGAGAAAAAGGTATTCCGATAAAATAAAACCATTTATCGGAAAGCAAATAATAAAGGTGCTCACCGGTCAGAGACGGGTGGGCAAGAGTTATGTTTTGAAGCAAATAATAAAGCAAATAAAGCGACTGGACAAAAATGCGAATATAATTTATATTGACAAAGAAGATTTATTATTTGACTTTATAAAAACCGCAGATGATTTGAATAAATACATAAAAAGCAGAACAAACGATAAAAGCAAAAATTATGTGTTTATAGACGAAATTCAAGAGATAAAAAAGTTTGAAAAGACAATGCGCAGTTTGCTTAAAAATCCCATATACGATTTATATTGCACAGGGAGCAACGCTAATTTTTTATCCAGTGAAATTTCAACTTTTTTAAGCGGCAGATATATAGAAATTCCTGTGCATAGTTTGTCGTTTGTTGAGTTTTGCGAGTTTCACAATTTGCAAAGCGATAAAAACACACTTTTTAAATATCTTAAATTTGGCGGTATGCCTTATTTGAGGCATTTGGAATTGGAAGATGAAATAGTTTACCAATATTTAAAGGGTGTTTACAGCACGGTTATATATAAGGATGTGATTGCGAAAAATAAAATTCGCAATACTGCGTTTTTGGAAAATTTGGTTCTGTTTTTGGCGGATAATATAGGGCAATTATTTTCTGCAAAAAAAATAAGCGATTATCTAAAATCCCAAAAAGTGAGCATAGCCGCTTCGCAGGTTATAGATTATTTGAATAAATTAGCCAATGCCTTTTTTATACACAGGGTTAAACGAGAAGCCATTGTTGGCAAAAAAGTTTTTGAAATAGGAGAGAAATTTTATTTTGAGGATATTGGTCTTAGAAACGCCATTTTTGAGTACAAGCAAACGGATATTGGTAAAATAATGGAGAATGCAGTGTATAACCATTTGCTTTATTGCGGCTATGAGGTTGCCATAGGTTGCGATGGCGATAGGGAGGTTGATTTTATAGCGAGAAAAAGCGGTGAAAAAATATATGTGCAAGTTTGCTATTTATTGCACGATAGCAAAACCGTAGAACGCGAGTTTGGCAATTTGGAGAGGATAAAGGATAACTACCCGAAATTCGTTGTGTCTATGGATGAATTTTCGGGTAATTCAAGAAATGGAATAAAGCATTTTAATTTGCTGGATTTTTTGCGGTATAGCGCATAATTTACAAAGGAGGGATAGAACAGATGGTTGTATTACTTTATACTTTGAATTGACTTAAAACTTTTATCAAATCGTTCGCTATTTTGGCAAGCTCGTCTGCGCTTTGGTTGATATGCTTTGCTCCCTGAGCGCCGTTCTTGGCATCTTGTGCTATGCCGCTCACTCCGTGGCTAACCTCGTTTGCACCCTTTGCAGCCTCGTCTGCGTTGTGGGCTATGTTATGGCTGTTCTTGGCTACCTCGCCTATGGCAGAAGCCACTCGTTTTGCACTGGTGTTTGCCTGAGCAACATTGCTCGCTATCTCGTTGCTCGCCTTGGTCTGTTCGCCAACATGGCTGGATATGGATTCCACGCTGTGGTTTATTTTTGCTATGATATCCGAAACATCGTCTATAACCTTGACCGCATTATCTGTGCCTATCTGAATGCTCTCTATGCGGTGCGCTATGTCGTCTGCGCTACTGGCGCTTTGGTTAGCAAGTTCTTTGATTTCGCCTGCAACAACCGCAAAACCCTTCCCTGCCGCACCTGCGCTCGCCGCCTCTATGGTCGCATTGAGAGCCAATAAATTAGTTTTATCCGCTATCTTTTTGATTACATCGGTCACTTGCCCAATTCCCTTGGCGGCAATGCCGAGTTTGCTCATCACATCGGTGGCGTTATGGGACTTAACCGTTGCTTCGTTGGCAATTTTGCTCACTTCGCTGGCGTTGCTGGATATCTCGCTTATGCTTGCGCTCATCTGCTCTATAGCTGAGGCTATGGTGTACATATTCGCGGACATCTGTTCCGCAGAACTGGCAACATCGTTGGCGTTTGAGGAAGTTTTTTCCGCATTGCTTGCAATGGAATTTATGCTGGTAGCCGCTTGCTCGGAGGCACTTGCAACAGTTGTGCCTATTGAAACGCTTGATTCCGCCGCGTTTGCTATTTGTCTGCTGATTGAAGACAGTTCCTCAGAAACGGAGGCAAGGGACTCGGTCTGATTTTTGACGACAACTATCAGGTTTTTGATTTTTTCCAGTGTTTTATTGAAGTACATGGCAAGGAGGCCTACCTCGTCTTTGGAATTGATGGCAATGGTGCGAGTCAAATCGCCTTCGGCTTCCGATATATCCTTGAGTGTATTGGCCACCATGACGATAGGTTTTACAATGGAATATCTTATTGCCAAGCTCAGGATTAGCGCGGCAGCGATTACAACAATGGCAATGGCATAGAGCAGTTTTGTATCCTCTTGGATTTTTATATTGGCTAGTTTTTCTACCCTCTCATATTTTTCCGTAGCCCCCAAAACAACTTGGTCCACGCTTTTGCGATGCGTCTCATACAATGTTTTCAGTTCGCCATGCGCAAGTTCCCTGGCAAGTTCGCGGTTGCCGCTTTGCAGGGCTGGGATAAATTTGCTGAAAACAATATTGTAAAAGCGGATTGCCGGGTCGTAAGTTCCTTTCAGCATGGTTTCTCGCAATGCCCCTTGCTCCAGCAGCGGTTCGCCTCTCCAAAATTTATGCCGCTCCTCGTAATTGGCCTGTAGCCGCTTTAGCTCCTTGAAAAAATAATCCATCTGAGCGGGGTTTGTTTCATCTGCTGCTTGCAAAACATCAAGATATGCTTCTATAATGTATCCCGGCGGCGGCAGAACATCAGCTATTAAATCCTTGCTCATTACAATTTGGTTGTAGAGATTTCCCTGAATGCGAAGGTCGTCCAAAGTTTTGAACGAAATTGAGCCAAAAGTGGCATAACCCGCTATGAAAATAGCCAATAACAGGATTAGTTTTTTGCTGATGCTAATGTTAGCAAATATATTCATTATATTTCTCCTCTCGCACAAAATAACATATTTTTTGACATTTGGTCTAGGTATAGCACACAAAGCACTTATTCAAGCACGAAATGCAAGTTGTCAGAACCCCGATTATCAGGATTTGCATAATTCGCAACAACGCCATTAATTTAAAAACTTCTAAATTGAGAGCCTCTTTTCGTATGCCAAATACCGAGAATAGTTATTGATTCTTTTTTTATTCTGTAATATATATAGTAATGATATTTTTTTAAAAGCTTTTTACGAACATTTTTTATATATATTGTTCCTGCATTTGGATTTTTACCAATTTTAGCAATAAAAGCATAAATCTCCGATAGAAATTCATCTGAATATTGCAAGGAATCACAACGAATGTACCAATAAGCAGAGTTTATTTGTTTTTGAGCTTTCAAAGTAATTTTTATATTCATTCTGAAACTAGTCCCAAACGAATTTCTTCAAATGCTTGCTCTATAGGAATTGCTTTGCCTTCATCATCTTCTATTAAACTGAGTTCTATATTTTTTCGCAACTCAAGAGCATCTATTTTTTCGCCTATGGATAAAAGCGTTTTTCTGCGAGAAAAAACAGGAAATTTGGCTTGTTCAACTACACTCATATTCAATCCTCAATAACAATATACAAAAAAAATCCTCAAATCCTGGCCAATCGTGGTTCAGACGTTCAAACAGCGAACACTATTCCACGCAACTCTCGCGGTTAGCTTCCCCTCGCAAACGGTTCGCTTCGCTCAATTGTTTGCTCGGAGAACTAACCGCGAAATTTCTCAACTCCCCCACGCAACACCCCTAATCCTTCACGCAGCGAACGCTGTAGTAGCTAGTCCTAAGACCGGAGTAA
>Ga0268262_10000233_pt1 | contig 74446 bp, 69 predicted proteins | sample TergutNc150P3_FD_190354 | JGI IMG/M metagenome (GOLD analysis project Ga0268262, IMG submission 190354) | Nasutitermes corniger P3 segment gut microbial community from laboratory colony in Florida, USA - Nc150 P3 (SPAdes) (version 2) | ecosystem: Host-associated > Arthropoda: Insects >...
AAACGGGGATTCGGCTTCCAGGCGCAAACATCCTGTTTGCGCCTTCCAGCCCGACTGCGTAATCCCGCCGCATCCATGCGGCGTCATTATTCATGCAAGGCTTCGCCTTGGGATTATTACAGGATTACTCCGTTTCGAATCCCCAATTATTCGTTTTTTGTAAATTACTTTAAACATATTAATTTATTAGAGTATTTATTTTTTTTATTGGAGATATGGGGATTCGAACCCCAGACTTCTAGCTTGCAAAGCTAGCGCTCTAACCAACTGAGCTATATCCCCTATGTTGTACCAATTATTCCCAATTTTTCGAGCATTGTCAAGAAACAGGGAGTATCTGCGCAATAGTGTCATAATCTTCCGCTTTATCAGTACCGGGCTTTTCCAGAAGTTTACATCGTAAAACTTTTCCGGGTAACGGCGGTTCTCCATTACAGATAATCAGAGTTTTAAGGTAATTTTCGCAAACACCACGGCAGGATTTTCCGCCGCCTTTTTCTGCCAGTACGTCAATTTCGCGGCCAAGCCAGCGGCGGGCATAGTCCGCCCTGCCCTGCTCCGCCAGGGCTGTAAAAAGACTGAGGCGGCTTGTTACTTCAGCTTCATGTATCGTTTCTGGAAACGAAAAGGCTGCGGTTTCCGGTCTTTTTGAATACGGGAATACGTGTATCCATGCAAAATCCAGTTTTTTGCATAATTCAAAAGTTTCTTTAAACTCCGTTTCTGTTTCTCCGGGGAACCCTGTGATAATATCGCAGGCTAGAAACGGGTCGTCTTTTGCGCGGCGTAAAAGGGAAACGGCGTCTTCAATAGTTTTTCCGTCGTAGGAGCGTCCCATTTTTTCAAGGATTTTTTTGCTGCATGATTGAATTGATAAATGAAAATGAGGGCGTATGCGTTTATTCAATAAAACGCCGATAAGCTCTTCATCAATGCTGTCAGGCGCAAGACTGGATAAACGTATGGCGATTTTTTCAGTGCCTTTTAAAAGAAGAGTTAAAAGCCGCGCAAGATTTATATTTGCGCCTTTCTCGGTTTCACTTTTGTCACAGTACTGGCTGATATTTACGCCTGTCAGTACGGCTTCCGCGTGGTTTTTTTCAAGTATCCGCAAACGCGATAAAACCTCGTCCGCGCCAAGGCTGATACTTGCGCCCCGCGCAAGACGAATCCTGCAGTAGGTACAGTTATTGTTACATCCGTCCTGTATTTTTAAAAAACTTCTTGTATGGCTGGAAAAATTCTGCGGGTTAAATTGAAACATCCTGTCCCGCTCATACTGCTGCGGTCTTTTTGAAAATTTTTCCAACACGCTGTCTATTTGTTCATTTTCATTGTAATAAGACGGCAGATCAATAATACTGTCTTTTTTAATTACAAACAGCCTCTTTTTCTTGTCGGGGTCCAATTTTAATAAATCTTCACTGTTCAACTGCGCATAACATCCTGTAACAAGGACTCTTGTCTCAGGATAATCGCGCAGCGCTTTTCTTATAACACGCCTGGCTTTTTGATCGGCTTTTGACGTTACAGTACAGGTATTGATAATAACAATAAAAGGCCCTTTTGCCGCCTGTCCGCCGTCAACTGTCAACTGCTCAAAACCCGCCCTGACAAAAGCGTCGGTTATGGCTTCGCTTTCAAGTTGGTTGAGTTTACAGCCTAATGTTTGAATTAAAAATGACGGCATTGAAAGCGGCGATTTACTGGGCGCCCATGGTCTGTCTGATTCGTTCAATCCCGCGCTGCGCGTCAGTTAATTGAGAATTAAGGGAAAGAGCGCGTTCATAAGCGTCTATCGCGTTGCTGAAATCTTTGGCGTTTTCGCGGGTGTACGCAAGCCTGACCCACCAAGCCGCGTTATTTGGCACCCAGTGAACGGCTGTTGAAAGGGCGATATCGGCATGACGGAACTTACCCTGACGGATGTATATTTCTCCCATTAAATAATAAACCTGATCAATGCGCTGCCCTTCGGGAGCGGCGCTTGCGTATTCTTGTAAATACTGAAGCGCTTCGTCGTTTCTGCCTTGATAATAGCTGATTTCACCCATAATTTGAGTAATCCTTACGTCAAAACGGTTTAATGCCCTTCCGGCGCGGGCATAGCGCATGGCTTCTTCCAAACGGTTTAACCGGATTAAAGCCCAGCAAATAACAACGTGCGACTCCAGATTATTGGGATTTTCAGCAAGTTCCTCGCGGCAAATAAGGACAGCCCTTTCAAAATTTCCGGCGCGATATTCAGCTAACGCGTCGGGACGGGTTTGAGCGTAAACATTAAACGTAAGGATTAACAGAAAACTTGTTATTAAAAATTTAGTTATTATCTTCATATTATATTTCTTCCAACCATTGTGCATCTGCCGTTAAATACGCATCCTGTTTCCATAAAGATTTCAGGAGCCGTAACATTTCCCGACAACTTTCCGGATAATGTAACTTCTACTTTTTCAACAGCGGTTACGTCGCCTTTTACCTGCCCGCGGATTAAAACGCGCAAGGCGTGAATATTGGCGTTTACTACCGCATTTTCATCTATAACCAGCAAGCCGGAAGCGTTAATTTCTCCGGAAACTTTTCCCCTTATACAAAAAGGTTTTTCAAAACGTAACGTCCCCGTAAAATCAATATCCGGAGACAGAATTGTGTCAAAATCCGCATCTTCCAGAAAATCATTATATACTTCAGTCACTTACGCCCCCGCATTCATTAAAAATTATAACAAATTATTATGGCTTGCGCAAGTTAGGAAAAGGAGTTATCATAAATTTGTTATTATTTTAAGGAGGAAACATGGATTTTGTATCAATTATGAAAGCAAAGGCCGCATCAGCGCCTAAAAGGCTTGTATTGCCGGAAGGCAGTGAAGAGCGGACTATCAGGGCGGCAAGAATTCTGCTGGACGAGAATATAGCCGCAAGTATTACACTGTTGGGAAATATCGCGGATATACGGGCGGCTGCGATGAAGGAAGGAATTGATCTTGAGGGAATAGCCCTTGTTCACCCTGGAGAAGACGGATCAATTTTGAGCAAATACGCAAATGAATTTTATGAGCTTAGAAAGCACAAAGGCATGACGCCTGAACAGGCAAAAACCGACATTACCGCTACCCTGCGCTGGGGCGCAATGATGGTTCACATGGGAGACGCTGATGTAATGGTCGCGGGCGCCATAAATACTACAGGCGACGTACTTCGCGCGGGGCTTGCCATCATAGGGACATCGCCCGGCATTAAAAACGCTTCATCTTGTTTTGTAATGACCGGAATGGATCCGCAATACGGGAAGGAAGGGTCGTTGATTTTCTCCGATTGCGCTGTAATTCCCGACCCGCTTCCGGAACAGCTTGCCGATATTACCGAATGCGCGGCTCAATCGTGCCGTGAATTCCTAAATACCGAACCTGTAGCCGCCCTTTTATCTTTTTCAACAAAAGGTTCCGCAAAACATGATAATGTTGAAAAAGTGCAAAATGCGGTAGGAATTCTTGAAAAAAGAAACCCAAAGTTTATTTTTGACGGTGAATTACAGGCAGACGCCGCTTTAGTTCCCTCGGTACTGGATAAAAAAGCGCCGGGAAGCCCCGTAAGAGGCAAAGTGAACGTACTTGTTTTCCCCGATTTAGGCTCAGGTAATATAGGCTATAAACTGGTTCAACGCCTTGGAAAAGCTCAAGCTTACGGTCCGTTCCTTCAGGGGTTTGCGAAACCAATAAGCGATCTTTCAAGGGGCGCGTCAGTTGATGATATTGTTACAACCTGCGCTGTAACATTATCACGGGCAAAATAATTTAGTAAAATGTTTGAATAAAAACAGTTGCTAAAATTATATGAATCGGATTATAATTGCTTTATAATCTTATTCCAAAATTATTTAGGAGGAATTAATGGCAACTATAAAAAAACCGGCAGCTAAAAAAGCGGCTGCAAAAAAACCAGCGGCTAAAAAACCGGCTGCTAAAGCTCCGGCTAAGAAACCAGCAGTAAAAAAACCAGCGGCTAAGAAACCGGCTGCTAAAGCTCCGGCTAAGAAACCAGCAGTAAAAAAACCAGCAGCTAAAAAACCGGCTGCAAAGAAACCTGCCGCTAAAGCGGCAAGCGCTAAAGCGGCAAGTAAAGCCCCGGCTAAAAAAGCTCCGGCTAAAAAACCGCCGGCTAAAGCTCCGGCTAAAGCGGCTCCTGTTAAAAAAGCAGTGCCAAAACCGGCGCCAGAACCAACGCCAGAAACGACAATAAAATCTGAAGAAATAGTAAGTGATGTTCCGTACCGTAATCTGTTCGACGCTTACAATCAGGGAAAACTTCCATTTAGCCAGGGGTATATCGTTTCTTCATTCTTCAGCGCAACATCATACTATTCGATTTACGAAGTTGTATCCTATGCCGGCATAAAAGAAATCTTTTTGACGGAAACAGGCTTGCAATTTGTTACAGGCGGAAAAAAATTGTATATTTTGCTTGAACCTGACACATACCATTTCAAGTTCCAGGAACCTGTTTCAAGGGCGGAAGGAGAAAAAATCCCAAAACGTTTCAACGAATTGGAAGAAATTACCGCAAAAAATCAAACAAAGATATTCATAGCAAAAGAACCTATCGAAAGTTTTGGTTCATTTACAATCCTTAAACCCACTGAAAATAACTTTGCGATGGTGTTCTATCAAACGCCGAAAATATATGAAGCGCTTGCAGAATTTTTTGTAGAATCATTTAACAGGCAAAGAAAAGTTCCGGAACATGACGCAAAAGCAGCCGCAATAAAAATTACAGAAATTCTTAAAAAATACATGAGCTTTGAAGGCCATTATAAATAAGAAACGTGGTCTTAAAACGAAGGCTGTCCGATTTGGACAGCCTTTTTTTTATTAATAGTTTGAATTTTAAACCAACACGAACAACAACAAACCTCGGATTAAAAGTTCGTGGTGTTCGTGTGGTTCGTGTGGTTCGTGTGGTTCGTGGTTCACTTTGCCTCAGCAGCTTTAGCCCTGTCAATTTCCGCCTGCGCTACCGCTAACAATGCTATTGGCACCGAGTAGGGAGAACAGGATACATAGTTAAGACCGGAATCCATACAGAAGCGGACGTTTGCGGGATTGGCCCCATGCTCACCGCACAAACCGCAGACAAGATCCGGGCGGGTCAGCCGTCCGCGATCCGTAGCAAGGGCGATAAGTTCTTTTACTCTTGGATCCAGCGTGCTGAACGGGTTGCCGTTGATAAGGTCAAACAAAGTGTAGTCCGGCATGAACGCGGTAAAGTCGTCTCTGGAAATACCCAAAGTAGTTTGAGTCAGGTCGTTTGTGCCAAAGCTGAAGAAACGCCCGTACTTTGCGATTTCTCCGGCTCCAAGCGCCGCGGCGGGAAGCTCAATCATTGTGCCGATCTTGTATTCAACTTCTTTGGCTTTCATTTCTTTTCTGAGCGCTTCTTCGATGTCAACAATGCCTAAATAGTTGGAACCTTCGATCTTTTTACCGTAAGCGATAAGTTTTAATTCTGCGGAGTTCATTACAATCGGAACCATAATTTCAGGGCGGGCGTCAATTTTTTCAGAGCGCAGTTTATACGCCGCTTCAAAAATCGCTTTTACCTGCATCGCGTAAATCTCAGGGTAAGAGACGGCGATACGGCATCCGCGGTGTCCCAGCATGGGGTTAAATTCATGAAGAGCGTCAACACTGGCGACAATATCGGCTTTTGACGGTTTAGTGCCTTTAACTTTCCCGACATGGTCGATATAAGCCTGTAATTCATCATTGGTATGAGGCATAAATTCATGAAGAGGGGAATCCAGGAGGCGGATTGTCACTTCCTTGCCTTCCATTACCTTCATGATATTGTAGAAATCATCCTTTTGCATTACTTGCAGTTTATTGAGCGCTTTCTGACGTTCTTTATCGTCATTGGAAAGAAGCATATCACGGAAAACATTGATGCGTTCCGCTTTAAAGAACATATGTTCTGTGCGGCAAAGGCCTACGCCGTCCGCTCCGAAATCCAAAGCAAGCTTGGCATCCCTTTGGGTATCCGCATTACAGCGTACATGGAATTTTTTCAGGAAGCTCTTGGAAAGCTCGATAAAGTCCAGAAGCCCCGAACCTTGAGGATCAGGCTCAATAAGTTCCGCCGCTCCAAGATACGCTTTTGACTCGCCGTAGAAAGGAACGTCGATTGTTATGTAATCTCCCTCTGAAAAACTAAAATCGCTAAGAGTCGCTTTTTTTCCTTTGATTTTAAGTTCAGGAGACACAAGCGATACTTTCCCGTACTGGCGCGCAACTACAGACGCGTGAGCGGAATATCCGCCTTCTGCGGTTAATACGCCCGCGCTTACTTCAATAGCTTTTACGTCTTCGGCGAAAGAAGATTCAAGACAGAGAATAAAACTGTCTTTGCTTCCCTGCTGGGTCGCCAATTTTTTCGCTTCCAATAATCCATCGGTGCTGAAATAAACGCGCCCTATCGCCGCTCCAGGAGCCCCTGCAATACCGCCCTTCCATGATTTAAGGTCTTTAACGCTGGCAGGATTAATTACAGGATGGAGAATTTCATTAAGCCTTATCGGATCAATCGCCTTTACCACATAAGCCGCGTCTACAATTTTGCGCTTTTGAAGATCAAGCAGCAGTTTAAGATCAGACTGCGTGGATTTTTGATCCACAAGCCTCTGCTCTATCAGCCAGAGTTTTCCGTTTTCTACGGTAAAGCGAACCTGGCGAATTTCCTTGAATTTATCTTCAAGAGTCCAGGCGATTTTTTCAAGCTGTTTTAGGTGAGCCGGGTCTATTTTATTAATTTCATACCCTGTAGCGCCAATTTCGTTGAACTTACCGGTAAAATAACTGCCTTGTAGTTTCTTTTCGCCCGTCACGACATTTCTGCTGAAGAAATAACCTGAACAGGAATCCTTGCCGTAATTTCCGTATACCATGGGCTGAATGCCGATGGCGGTATCATTATTATTTTGCTCGTCCATTTTAAGCAATTTGGAAATTTCACTAAGGGTTATCAATAACTGCGATTCAGCGTCGTCAAAAAAACCTTTGGGGAAGTATTTGGCGTAATCATCCATATATTCCTCGGCGGATTTTTTCTTTGGCATGGGAGCTTTATCCTCCTCAGTATGCAGTTCGTTGGAAGGCCCTTTAATGCCCAACAATCTCTTAATAAGTTTGTTCTGTTCGGCAATTTCTTCCTTCTCTTTGGTTTTGCCTTCAAGTTCTCTTATTCTCTCTTCGATGTTCATCATGCCGTTGATCATAAATAAAACTTCATTAGCGGCAAAATCCTTGCCTACCCACTTTGCAAAACCTTCAAGAACAGGCCTTGCAAGTCCGAAGTTGTGCAATACCGGGTAAGTTGTAATTACCATGTTTGAAGAGATAATTACTTTTAACAGCATGGGGTTTTCAGCATCGCCGTAGGTCTTGCCTACTATTTTAGCGCATTTTCCCAAAAGATCCGAAATGTCTTTTTTTATTGCCTTAGTGTCAAGTTCCGAAGCAAGTTCAGTATCCAGAATAAATCCAGGCAAAATCGGAAAACCAAGTTCGGCAAATTCATTCGCCTGCCGTCCGCGGATACCTAATAATTCAGGTGCAACCTTGCTGGAGATAACGTCTTTCTGGCTGAAAAAATGTATTCTTGAGTCCATAAATCCTCCTTAATTAAAATAGTTTAAGCACGGTATTAACCTGCCCATGCAGAAATGCTTCATACTGTTTACTGGCTCCCTGCGCCAGATAACGTTGCAGTTTTGCCACATCCTGAATTTCATTTCCGGCAACGGCAAATTCAATGGCGCTGCCATGTTTTACCTTGCCCCATTTAAACAATGAATTAATATCAAGTATTCTTTCACCTTCATAATAAATGAAAACTTCCAGAGCGGGATGTTTGGCTTTATAGCTTGCAATAATTCTTTTCCATGCTTCAACGTTTCCATTATGGAAAAGCTCATTCTGCACAACAACCGCGTATCGGGGAGTCATCTTTGCGGGTCCGCCTGAGGATTGTACCTGTACTACACTGGCGGCTTTTTTTACCGGAGCTGCCTTTTCAGCAGTCTTTTTAGCGGCAGTTTTTCCGCTTTTGGCGGGCGCTTTTGCCTTTGCCGCTTTTGCGGCAGGCTTTTCTTCACCGGCTTTTTTGGGTTTAGAAACATTTTTAACGGTAAATTTGCCTTTTGTAAGAGCCGCAGGAGGCGTCACCTTGGAACCTTCAAAAAGTTTTAAGGCAAGTTCCGCCGCTTTCTGGCAGTTTTCATCGGCTTCTTGATCCTGTAAGCCCGCATACACTACCATCAATTCGCGCTTTCGAAGCTGGCCAAAACCGGCAAGTTCTTCCGCTATCTTTGGATTCGCTACCAACACTCCCATTTCCGGGTGCATATAAGCCGCCACAAGATCAACTCCGCTCCACTTTCCGAATTCTTTCGCCAGTACGGAAAGATCACTAACTGTTGATTCCAAATTGGTTGACGCGGATTTATAACCAAGTTTATCGACCAATAACATTCTTAACAACAGCGCTACTCTGCCGCTTGTTAATTCTTCATCATCCAATTCATAAATAACATCTGCAAGATTTGAATTGGTTTTTGAGGCAATTTCCATTGTTTTTTTAATGTGTCTAACCGCAGTGTTAAAACCAAAACGGGTAGAAAGAATTTCAAGATTTGCGCTATCCGCCATATATCCTCCTTATATACTTTAAAATAATAATAAAAAAAAACGCCCCCGAACAGTCTTCGGGGGCGCTAAATAAACTACGTCCTACAGTACCCTTGTTTTAGAGTTCCGCAATTCCGCCGCCGCCGCCTGAAGATTTTTTAGCTTTGGCTTTTGAATCAACTACTCCTTTACTCTTAGGAGCCGGGCTTTTTGCCGCTGCTTTAGGAGCCGCAATTGCCGTCTTGGCAGCCGCTGCCGGAACAGCAGGCTCTTCAGATGCGGCAGTGAAAGACTGATTGATGTCTTCACGAACAGTTGACCTTCTGCGGCTGAATGACGCAAACGCCGCATCAGAGAAGCCCTTGGATACTCCGCTGAGGAATTCATTAAGAACGTTAGCCATTGCGTCCAGGGTAATCTTTTTCCTCTTAATGGAAGTAATATCTACGTCCAAAAGGAGTCCCGGCAGCAAATGGTACGGATTAATCATGTACTCTAATTTGATATATTCTTTTTCAAGGAAATCAAGCCTTTCTTCCATAACACGCCTTTCGATGGGATACAGATAATCGTACATTCTTTGCATTCTTTTGCGCATTAAAATAATACGACTGCGAATTCTGTCTTTTTCCCAGATGTAAGTGCGGTTGGATTTTTCAACTTCGGTTTCCGCCGATTTAATAAAGGAAATCTCGTCCCATACTTTTGCGATATCTTCGTACAGGGGTTCGCCGGATTTTTCTTTAATTGTCTTGCGAATCCTGGGTTTTTGTTTTTTTGCCAAATCCTGAAAATCGGTAACGGCAAAGGCGCTCTTCTTATCCTGATAGATAACTTCCAGAACATCCCAGAGGTGCTGAATTTCAGTCTCGAAGCTCTTAACCATTACATCGTAAGCCTTGCGGTCTTCGATAAGCTGGGCATTATCAAAATAGCGAAGCTTAATTGAATAGCGTTCATCAGGCAGATTGGCTATATCGGTGTCTTCATATTCGCGGAGGGCGACTTCACGTCCGTTCTTGAGGTTTTCAATGTACTGATATCCCATTCTTGAAGTGTCAAGAATCGCGGTGAGCGAGTTAATCGCGGTGTTAAAGCCGCGGTTACGGATATTTTCCAAATCAACGATCTTTTTAATGTTCTCGCGGATATTGAGGGCGTCATAAGATTCGGGGTCAATTTCGGCGCGAAGGTCGGTAATCTTTTCGAAGATCCTCTTCGTCAGGTAGTTATAACGCTTGGCTTTAGGATCGTCAATTTCATCATCTGTTACTGTTTCAATTTTATTCAGCTTGTTGAAGATGATTTCGCTGTCAGAAAGTTCTTCAAGCCCCTGATCGATTCTGTTGTCTTTAATTTGTTCAATAATCCTATCGATACTGTCGGTGAGGTGCTTTGAAATTAAGTCTTTGAGGATGTATTCAACAGTAACCTGATAATGGAATATCGGGCTGATTAACTCCGAGTCAAGAATGTTGACTGAAAGTTTTACGTCTGTTACCGTCTTGGGTTTTTGAATGTTGTCTTTGAACGCGCACTTTACGATTGAATATGCGTTTTCACCGCGGACGAAAGCGCCCGTGTCCGTCTTCTGGCGAAGAATGCTGTTGGTGTGGGTTTCAAGTTCATTGACGCCGCGCTGAATATGTCCCTGCAAGTGGCCGTACATATTCACCATGGATTTTTCAATTTCACCAGTGTTGAATTTGTCGGCGCCGCCAACCTGGTCAAGAAGATCGGCGACTTCTTTCGGCGTATACCGTAATAAGACCCTCGTTTCTTCTTTGTCAATAAAGTTTCTGACTTTCTTTACCATTTCATCTTCACTCGTTACCATGTAACGGTTGAACATGTTCTGGAAATTCTGATTGAAGTAATTGTAAAGTTTCTCTTTAAGGCTGCCCATTATGTCAAGGCGTTCAAGAACGTCTTTGGGCAGTCTAGCCGTAAGGTGGTGGATAACTTTATTAGTTTCCTCCTCCAGTAATAAATTAACTTCAGCCTGTTGATCACGATATTCCTGCGCTAATGAATTGCGTGAACCGACTGCACTTGGTTTCTCCGGATGAAATACATTCGGGGATTTGGGCAGATCAATTGCTCCCATATAACTCTCCTTAAAATATAGTTTTTTTATACAACTTATGTACAGAATAGCATATTTCCGTCCTGAATGTAAAGCCATTTTTACCAAAAAATCAAAAATTAAAAACTAGATATTTTCCCCTGATTATGGTAAAATTCCATACATGAAAAGAACAACTTCTTTTAATAAGTTTTATGGATTCAGAACAATCTTTAAAAACGTAAAAATCCCGCTATTTTTGGTTTTTGCGATTTTTCTTGGTCTTACCCCTGTATATGCCCAACGCGCCCCAATAGACATTAATCTAATAATTGACGGCTCGTCCTCGCTTACGGCTGTAAAAAATGAAGTTACGACATGGGTTTCAGGGCGCCTTGACCAGATAATGACGGAAGGGGACAGGGTTACCATCTGGAACGCGGGAACACAGTCGAAGATAATATATACGGGAAAGGTTGAGGGAGCCCCAGGAAGAGAAGCTGTAAAGAAAAACATTCGGGATATTACCCCTTTGGGGAATAATCCGGATTTTTCCGGCGCTTTGCGCGAAGCGGCGTCCCGGCAAAGTTCAGGTTTCAGTTACACACTTTTAATAAGCGCTTCTCCTGCGGCGCTTTCATCCGTTCTTTCAACCAAACAGGCGGGTCTTTTGCGTTTTTCCAGAGTAGAGGAATTTACAAATTGGCGCGCCCTTGTCGTAGGTTTAAATATTGACGGAAAAGTTAAAAAATCGGCGGCGGCGTTTTTTGCCCAATAACCGAATTGTAGAATTGCGGTTAAATATATGGTAATGTAATAAGCATAAATGAAAAAAACACTTGTTAGTTTTTCCATAAGCATTGCGCTATTGTCAGTGCTTTTAATAATTTTTTTGGCGACCGGTTTATGGAAGCGGGTTTTTAGTTCCCAGTTGGATGAAAACGTCAGAACAAAAATAGTAATCCCAAAAGAAACAAATATGAATTCGTCCGCCGAACAATCCGGGCAAATTGTTTGGGAAGAAAACATCAGTACTAAAATACCGCTGGAAAGCGGGGAAACAGTAATAACTGCGCTGAACAGGGAGAGCGAAGACAATATACCGGAAGAGCAATTTGTAGTTTATCGCACGTCCAAAGCCTCGGACCCTGTGTTCATCACCTTTTTAGGTTATGATGAAAACACGCGCGGGTACAAAAGGATTTGGAACCAGCCAACTATAGCAAGCCGAAACGAAACCATCGCTCTTTTCAGCCAGGACCTAATAGGCGACAGAAACAACTGCATAATTGTTACAGGAATGAATCAGAAAAACGAACACACAATGACTGTATTCAGGCGCAGCCCCAGTCAGGCGAAAGGGGCGCCTTATAAAAAAATAGCGGAATTGCAGAGTACAGGTTCAATTGTAATTCAACAAACGTCGCGTTCATTGGCATACCAGCAGGGATTGACAAAGGGACAGAGTTTTAATATCGCAACCTACGGCCATGACAGCGCGTCTGCCAATATACTGGATCAGATTGAAACTATCTACGCGTTTAATTCCGCCGCTGAGAGATATGAGCAGATTAACGTTTCCAGGATTCCCGGCTCGCAAATTGAACAGCGGCGGCTTAGGGAACTGTTAAGCGGCACACCCGGCGTTTTTGAAAAATTTATAAATGACCTGTGGTACTATATCAGTCCTCGGGGCACAATCGACACAAAGCAGTATATTTATTTTGATCCTGTAAAAAAAGAAATTATATTTTTCGGCGATGAAGCCCAGCAGGTTTTTACATGGCAGAGTTCTACCCACTCAAGGTACGGTTTGAATATTAGGAGTCAAAATATATCAATAAGCACATTACTGCGCTTTATTGAAGTCGAACTTGAATCGCTGGACAGCATCAGGCTTCGAGTTACAGAAGATGTCAGATTGAGAATCGCGGCGGGCACTTCATGGGACGGTTCCTACCGCAGGGCGGGATCCGCCAATTTTAAAGAAACATTAACCCAGCTAAAGCCGACAATTGACGCTGTTTATGATTCATCGTGGGGCAGGATTCAATTTAACAATTCAGGCGAGTATTCAATTACTTCATCCTCGAATGTAAAAAAAGGACGCTATATTTTTTACAAAATAAATGTCAATGATTTATTGGAATTGCGCCCCGAAGGAGGGGATGAAAACCGTCTTGTTTACAAAGTCGAAGCCGTCGCCGGAGTTGTGATTCTTTCCCGCGTCAGGGTGGGAATAAATGGGGTTCAAGACCTGCTTGAACCCCCTGTTACGCTTACTACGCCAATAAACTAATTTCAAAATTTCTACCACGAACCACACGAACCAACACGAACGGCAACCAGATTAGCGTAAAACTCTCATGTAGAGCGTAGTTCGCGGTAAGAATGAAGAGGTTTAAATAACGCCTTGTTCTAGCATGGCTTTGGCTACTTTCTTAAAGCCGGCTATGTTTGCGCCGACAACAAAGTTACCGGGTTTGCCGTACTCTTTGGAGGACTCGTCCAATTTGCGGAAAATGTCGCCCATGATGCCTTTCAGTCTCGCGTCAACGTCTTCAAAAGTCCATGAAAGGCGGGCGCTGTTCTGGCACATTTCAAGACCGGATGTCGCTACGCCGCCGGCGTTTGAAGCTTTGCCCGGGAAGAATGCGATTTTATTGCTGATCAGGTAGTCGGTGGCTTCCAGAGTTGTGGGCATATTGGCGCCTTCCGCGACAACTTTGCATCCATTGGAGGCAAGCTTCTTGGCGTCGTCAATGGTAAGTTCGTTTTGTGTGGCGCATGGAAGGGCGATATCACACGCGATGTCCCATACCTTCTTGCCTTTTCCCGCCTCGAAATATTCCGCCGATTTGTGGGCTTCGGCGTATTTGGTGAGCCTTTCCCTGTTGTTAATTTTAATATCTTTTATGGTGTCGAGTTTAATCCCGTCTTTGTCGTAAATGGAACCGTTGCTGTCTGTCATGCTGACAACTGTCGCTCCCAGAATCTGCGCTTTTTCCGCCGCGAAAATTGCGACATTGCCGCTGCCTGAAATCGCGACTTTTTTGCCTTTAAAGCTGTCTCCCTTTGTTTTTAAATATTCATCAACGATATAGACAAGACCGTAACCTGTGGCTTCAGTTCTGACAAGGCTTCCGCCCCAATCAAGTCCCTTTCCAGTTAAAACGCCTTCAAAAGCATTTCTAATTTTTTTGTACTGACCGTACATAAAGCCGATTTCCCTGCCGCCTACTCCAATGTCTCCGGCGGGAACGTCAGTGTCAGGTCCGATATGGCGGAACAGCTCTGACATAAATGACTGGCAGAAACGCATAACTTCGTTATCGCTCTTTCCTTTGGGATCAAAATCCGAACCGCCCTTGCCGCCGCCCATGGGGAGGCCTGTAAGGGAGTTTTTGAATATCTGCTCAAAGCCCAGGAATTTAACAATACTTAAAGTTACCGAAGGATGGAAACGCAAACCGCCCTTGTATGGGCCGATTGCCGAACTGAATTGTACGCGGTAACCGCGGTTTACCTGTACCTTGCCGGTATCGTCAATCCAAGGAACCCTGAAAGTAATAGCGCGTTCAGGCTCTATTAGTCTTTCTAAAAGCCCGGCTTTTTCATAGGTATTATCCTGATCGACAATGATCCTAAGCGAATCTAAAACTTCTTTAGCGGCCTGTAAAAATTCAGGCTGTCCTGCATCTCTTTTTTCTATAATAGAGATAATTTTGTCTACGTAGCTCATATTTCCTCCATGAGTATTTATTTAATTTCTTTATATCCTTTTTAAGAAATTATGTCAATTGATTTCAAAGACCTCACACAAAGAGCACAAAGGAACAAAGATCACAAAGAGGGAAGAAGAGGTTTTCGTCCGAAGATTATCCTTGAACTTCACGATAAGATAGCGGACAAAAACCCCTGATTCTTCTTTGTGTCCTTCTCTTCCTTAGTGATCTTTATGTGAAGCTCTTTAGGTTAATTTTTCAACGGCGGCTAGTTTGACGGCGGTGCAGAATATTTCCAGCGCTTGACCAAGTTCCTCGAGCGGGGGGCAGGTTGGGGCGATGCGGATGTTTCTGTCCTGAGGATCGTTGCCGTTGGGAAATGTCGCGCCGGCAGGGGTAAGAGCGACGCCCGCTTCAGCGCAGAGAGAGACAATCCTTTTTGCGCAACCGTTAAGCGCGTCAAAGCTGACAAAATAGCCGCCTTCAGGTTCTGTCCATTCGGCGATTCCAAGGCCGCCCAATTCGCGGCGCAAGGTTTCTTTTACAAGATTGAACTTTGGTTTTAGAATTGCCGCGTGTTTTTCCATGTGCGCCATTACGCCGCGGGAGTCTTTAAAGAAACGGGCGTGCCGCAATTGGACTAATTTGTCCGGCCCTATTGTCTGTGCTATTAGCCTCTGGCGGATATAATCGCAGTTGGATTTGGAAGAAGCCATGCAGGTTACGGACGCGCCGGCAAAACTGACTTTTGAAAAGGAGGCGAATACAAGCGGCATATTAGGATTCCCGGCTTCTTCACACAGGCGGATAATATTCGGAATTACCCTCTTCATTTTTCCAAGATCATGAAAGCCATAGGCATTGTCCCAGTAAATACGGAAATCATCGGCGGCCGGTTTTAGTTTCGCGAAGCGTTTTACCGTCTCGGTAGAATAGACAATGCCGGTAGGGTTTGAATACTTGGGGACGCACCAAATGCCTTTGATCATCGGGTCGGAACTGACCGCAGCTTCGACCGCGTCCATATCAGGGCCGTCCTGCCCCAACGCGACAGGTATCATCTCGATATGAAAATATTTGCATATTGTAAAATGGCGGTCGTAACCGGGAACGGGACACAAAAATTTTACCTGCCCTTGGCTCTGCCACGGCTGTCCGTCCCTTACGCCGTGGGACATATTTACCGCTACATTGTCAAACATCAGGGCAAGCGAAGAGTTGCCACCGACAATAACTTCTTCCGGCGTAAGTTCCAGAAGGTCGGCGAATATTTTTTTCATTTCGGGGAGGCCGTCAACTCCGCCATAATTACGGCAGTCGGCTCCGCTTGCGGCTTTGTAATCATACATCGAAAGGCAGGTTAACAATTCATTACAAAGCGCCAACTGTTCATCGGATGGAACTCCGCGGGTCATGTTGAGTTTCTTGCCTTTTTCCTTGTGTTTTAAAAAAGCCTCATCAAGCTCTTTTTTAAGCGCGGATAATTCAGCCGCGTCCATTTGGGTATACTGTTTCATGGGTACTTCCTTTGCTTTACTTTATACCTTTTTTGTCTGTTAGCCAATATATTCTTGAAATTTTCTACCACGAACCACACGAACACTCACGAACTTGTCCTCCGAAAGCTTGTTGCTGTTCGTGTTGGTTCGTGTTGGTTCGTGGTAAAATTCTTGGTAAACACTGTTCAGTTATCTGCAAAACTCTTGACACTTTCTTCATTTTTGATTATATAATTAATTAACATATCTTACCGGGGTGGTTGCCTGTTTTGGTTTTTGCCGAAACACAATGCCTGAGATTAAACCCGTTGAACCTGATCCGGATAATGCCGGCGTAGGGAACAAATAAAAACATTGGGTTTGCAACATATAATTGCAGACTTCTGTTTTCCAGTTCATGGGTAATTTTTAAACTCCGGTTTGTATAAAAAATTTTAGGAGTGTTCTATGAAAAAAAACAAAACCGGAAGAATTATCTGCACTGTATTTTGCGCCGCGCTTGCAGTCTTGCTATTGACGGGGTTTACAGCCTGTAAAAAAGAAAAAAGCGCCGATCTTGTAATCTGGACTTATGACTCTTTTAACTCGGAGTGGGGGCCGGGTCCCGATGTTTCAAAAGTTTTTGAGGAAAAAACCGGAATTAAAATTACGTGGGTAAGCCACGGCGACGCAGGGGAAATTGTTTCAAGACTGATACAGGAGGGAAATAATTCCAACGCGGATATAATTTTGGGCTTTGACCAAAATCTTGCCCCGCGTGTTTTAAATTCGGGGTTGCTTGAAGCGTACCGTCCCAAAGGAGCGGAAAATATTTTCAGCGAGCTTGTTTTAGATACGGATTTCCGCATAATTCCGTTTGATTACAGCTACTTTGCCATTGTCTATGACTCACAGTCGGTTGCCCCCCCGCAGTCTCTTGAAGACTTAACATCCCCGCAATACAAACAAAAGCTGATACTGATCGATCCGAGAACATCGTCACCGGGGCTTGGCTTCTTTACGTGGGTAAAAGAAATTTACGGCACGGACTGGCAGGATTACTGGCGGCGGCTTCAGCCTTCGATACTGACAATCGCCGACGGGTGGAGTTCCGCCTACGGACTTTTTACAAGGGGGGAAGCGCCGATGGTTCTCTCTTATACCACAAGCCCCGGATACCATCTTGAGTATGAAAAAACTGAACGCTACCTAGCCGCAATTTTTACAGACGGACATGCGATGCAAATAGAAGCCGCGGCGCTTTTGAAAAACGCGAAGAACAAGGACAACGCAAAAGCATTTCTTGATTTTATGATAAGCCCGGATTTTCAAAATATCATTCCATTAACAAACTGGATGTACACTGTAATTGACATTCCGCTGCCTGATTCTTTCAGGATAAATCCGAAGAGCGATAAGCCTCTTTTACCCAAGCCTGTTTCCGAGGCCGATCTTAACGAATGGGCGGCGCTGATGACAAGCGGCGGTCAAAACTGATGACAAAGAAAACTGCCGCCTGCCTTCTGGCTCTTCCGCCTGTACTGGCGGCGGCTTTTTCTTTCATCCTTCCGTATGCCGCAAGTTTCGCGCCGGCAATTCGCGGACTTGCAGCAGGCGGGGGAATATCCGTCCTGGGAAACAGCGCCCTACTGAACATAACTCTGTTTACTTTTAAGCAGGCTTTTTTCAGCGTGCTTGTTTCTCTGGCTCTTGGGCTTCCCGGCGCATGGTTCATAGGGAACAGCCGTTCCCGTCTTACGCCGTTTTTAAAAACCTTAACTGCGATCCCTTTTGCAATGCCGTCAATTTTGGTGGTGTTGGGCTTCGTACTTTTTTTTGGAAACTCAGGCTGGGTAAACCGTCTCTATACGGCTTTGCCTTTCGCCGGCGCACAACCGTTAAGGATACTCTACAAACCGCTTGCCGTAATTCTCGCCCACGGTTTTTTTAACTTTCCGATTGTGATTCGCCTTGCAGGAGACGGAATAGCAAGGGCGCGGCGTGCCTATGCTCCCGCGGCGGCAAGTCTTGGAGCCTCTCCGTTAAAAATCATACTTACTGTAATTCTTCCACTTACAATTCCAAGTATCTTAGCCGCAAGTTTTTTGGTATTTATGTACTGCTTCACAAGTTTTGCGGTAGTGCTGGTGTTGGGAGGCGGACCGACGACGACGACTCTTGCGGTAGAGATATACCGATACGCGCGGATTTTTTTAAATTACGGCAATGCCGGGTTTCTTGCGCTAATCGAAACCTTAATCGCAGTCTGCGTTTTTATGACTTATGTTTTTGTCGGGAAAAGTTCAATGTCGATAAAAACAAATATTATCGAATACCCCGAAACGGGAAGAAAATCCCCCGCCTCGCGAATTATCATGATCGCGTATTTTATTGCGATGGCTTTTATTGTTCTTGGCCCGCTTCTTTCCATTCCGCTGGAATCTTTTTTGTACAGATCTTCCCGCGCGACAGCGCAGGTCTTCAGTATCCGCTGGTGGAGCAACCTCGGCGGCACCTGCCTTCCCGCGCTTTGCCGCTCGCTTATACTGGCTTTCTTCTCCGCGACAACCGCCTGCGTCCTGGCATTATTTGCGGCCGGCGCGGTAAAGCTCCTGGAGACAAACAACAGAGAGACTTCCCTTCCGGCAAACCTTATCCGTTTCTTTGCCGCCGCTCCTGTAATATCGTCCGGCATCGTTTTAGGGTTGGGTTGGATCATTATATATGGAAGAAACTTTTCACGTTCGCCGATTGCGCTTGTGGTACTTCACGGAGTCAGCGCGATGCCGTTTGCATTTAATTTTATTTCCGAAGGTTTCCGCTCCATTCCCGCCAACACGCTGAACGCGGCAACAGTCTTCGGCGCGGATCCACTGCGCGGGCTTTTGACCACCGCCCTGCCACTTTCGCTGCCCCGTGTGCGCTCTGCGTGGGGTTTCGCCGCGGCGCTCAGTCTTGGAGAGCTAAACGCGGTAATGATGCTTGGCATGGAAGGCTGGGAAACTTTGCCCCTGTACATCTACCGCGCCGTGGCAGCCTACCGCTATGGAACAGCCTGCGCCGCGGGAACTCTGCTGATACTCTGCTGCGCCGCCTGCTTTCTGCTCTCTGAAACAGGGAGGGAAAAGTATGCTTGAAGTTAAAGCGCTAAAAAAATCTTTCGGAGACTTTTTTGTATCGCTTGATCTGTCAGTCGGCGCGGGGGAAACCCTTTCGCTTGTCGGCCCTTCCGGCTGCGGAAAGACTACGGCGCTTAACCTTATCGCAGGCCTTATTGAGCCGGAATCGGGGAGCGTGATTATTGACGGTGAAGACATTACACGCCTGCCCGCGTGGAAGCGAAATATTTCTGTAGTTTTTCAGGATCTGGCGCTGTTCCCCCACCTTGATGTCGGTGGAAATATCGCCTACGGCCTTTTTATCCGCGGAGTCCACAAAAAAGAACGCCGCCTCATTGTTGAGCAAACCTTGGAAATTGTCCGTCTTCAAGGCTATGCGGCGCGGCGCATTGACACCCTCTCAGGCGGAGAGCGCCAGCGGGTCGCCATTGGACGCGCTCTTGCGTCCAATCCCCGCCTGCTTTTACTTGACGAACCTTTTTCAAGTTTGGACGCGCCCCTGCGAAAAGACCTTCGCCGTGATTTTCTTGAAATCCGCTCCCATTCAAAAGCGCCCTGCATTTTTATCACCCATGACCGCGAAGAAGCCCTAATGCTGGGAGACAAAGCCGCCCTCATGACGGACGGACGCATAATAGAAACCGCCCCAGGAAACGACCTCCTCTCAACTCCAAAGACGGAGTTTGCAAGACATTTCTTTAGATAAGATATAGAAGAATTCCACCACGAACCACACGAACAGGAAGCGAACCTAGAAAACGAAGATAATTAATACAAATATATGCATAGTAGAGGGATAAAGAGATCAGGGGTTTTTGTCCGAAAATTATGCTTGGACTTTACGATAAGATAACGGACAAGAACCCCCTAACTCTCCCTATCGTCTCACGACAATCATATTATTCAAGCATATCTTTCTAGGTTCGTGTGGTTCGTGGTAGAATTCTTTTATTAATTATTATATAGCGTATCTTTTTATCTTTTTTTTTGTTATTATATTGTATGGACTCAACTAAAAAAATTATCAATTTGTGTCTTCTTACCCTATTATTCATAGCCCCGCTTTGCGCGGAGCCTTTTCCTGGTGATAGGGAAGCTGGCATCAATGAAACGCTCTCTCCTGACGAAGAGAATCTCTTTGATAAAAACCCTCCCTTAAGCGATGAGCTTTTCTATGATGATGATTTCGATGACGATTCATTATTCTTTGAAGCGCCGACGCTCATTTATCAAGTACCTTCCTTTGAGACTCGTTCTTTTGACGAAATCTTTCCAAACCTTCAGGCAAATCAAAAAAGAATCGCATTTGGCAATGTAGGACTTAGATATGCATTCGAGAAAGGCGGTTCTCCAAGAATAATTCCCGATCCGGATTCGGGGGTCAATCTCCTTAACAGAGTCATGTCAAAAAAACCTTCCCATGTTATTGAGGCTCTGATAGTAGTGCCGTACAACAAAAGAGAACTTGATTTGCTGGATATTTACAATGCGTTAGGAAAAATTAAAAACATACAAGACCAAATTATTGTCGTAAGACAAAAAGAATATAAACTTTTTACGGATACAACCCGTCTTGAAAGCGCCCAGGTAAGAAAACCTATTCCCGATCCTCCGCTCTCGAATACGCTCCCTTATTCAGAAACAATGTATTTGCGTTTAGTAGACTATTCCATGGGAGACTTTTATCTTAGAGGAGAAATAACCATAAGCCTGTACGGCCTTACCTATAGTTTGACCAACTTCAGAGACGTTTCTTATTCAATTTTTAGAATTATGAAAGCGGAAAAATTTATAGCCATACTTTACCTTGAACCTGTAAAAGAGGGAGTTCTTATATACAGTATGTCAGGGCTTTACATACCCAGCTTTGTCGCAAACAGAATAAATCTTAATTCAAGCATGAATTACAGAATAACCATACTAATAAATTGGATTACCAGCGGCCTTAGAAGCGTAGAGGAAAATGAAAATCCAAATCTCCACTTTTATCAAATGAGGAAAGATTAAAATATTACCTGTACGCATAAACTGCCCAATTTAAACCGGAAGCAAGATTGACAATATCAACATCTTGTAGATAATTCATTTCTCCTATAACATATATACATGGCAATTTTAACACTTTTACTGCGTATGACCGGCGGACTCTGCATGTTCTTGTTTGGCATGAAGATGATGAGCGACGGACTGCAGAAAAGCGCCGGCGAGCGTATGCGGAAAACTTTAAATTTCATGACAGGCAACCGTTTTATCGGAGTGCTGACAGGTTTTGCCGTTACCGCGATTATCCAGTCTTCATCGGCGTTTACAGTCATTGTAATATCATTTGTAAACGCGGGACTTTTAACCCTTACCCAGTTTATCGGAGTATTATTCGGGACAAATATCGGAACCACAGTAACAGGATGGATAATCTCCCTTGTGGGATTTAAGCTTAGCATTGACAGTCTGGCATTGCCTGCAATAGGCATTGGTTTTATTCTCAGCATAATAAAATGGAAATACAAACATGTCGGCGATTTACTTGTGGGCTTCGGCTTCCTGTTTCTTGGTCTTTATTTTCTATCCAACGGAATAGCCAATTCAAATGAAATTTTTGATTTTACAAAAATCGGAGCCATAAGAGACAACAGAGTTACCGCGATATTAATCGGCGTAGGCGTGGGATTGTTGGTAACCATAATCATTAACTCATCCTCCGCGGCGGTAACGCTAATAATGACGCTGGCGTTTCAGAATGTTATAACTTATGAGATGGCGGCCGGTATGGTGTTGGGTTCCAATGTAGGGACCACCATCAACGCGGTTCTTGCAGGCATTGCGGGAAATACGGAATCAAAACGCGCCGCTCTTGCCCACGTTTTATTTAACGCATTAGGACTTATCTGGGCGCTTCCATTATTAGTCCCGCTTCTTAATCTGGTTGAATTTATTTTCCCCGGAGACCCCTGGGCTGCGGGTCCCGGCAACACTGCAATACCTGTTCATCTGGCGGGGCTTCATACTTTATTTAACGTAATAAATACTATTATCTTCCTGCCCTTTGTAAATCAATATGCAAAATTGATCACTATGCTTATTCCCGACAAGAAACAAGAAGAGAAAAGCGAACATTACAAATTCACGTATCTGTCGGCGGTTAATGCCCGGTCGCCTGAACTCAATATCCTTCGCGCGGAAAAAGAAATCAGCGACATGGCTGGAATTGTCTCATTTATGTATTCCCGTTTTTGCACGGTATTGCGCGCCTTATACGAAGACGGCAGTAAAGACAAAGAAAATACCACCGAGTTATGCGCGGAACTGTTAAAAAAAGAAGAATATATCGATGAAATGCGGGAAATACTCAGCGGCTTTTTAATTGAATGTTCCCGCGTAAAACTCAATCCAAAAAGCGAAGCCCGTATTTCGTACCTTATGCAGGTCATTTCCATGCTTGAATCAATGAGCGATGAATGTTACAGCATCAGCCGCTTGCTGGAAAAAAGCGTTGACAAGAATTACCTGTTTAAAAACAAAGAAATGGGCGAGCTTATCCCATACGTCGGACTGGTTGAGGAATTTTTAAACCTGCTTGAAAACCAGCTTGGGCGTAACCCGTCGCCGGAACAAAAAATACGCGCCGCCGAACTGGAAGAAAAAATCGACAGTGACCGCAGGAAATTGCAAAAACTTGGCCGCAAGCGCATCGAAGCCGGCGGCAATGTAAAAACCGAATTGCTTTTTATTGATTTAGTCCGCCAGATCGAAAAGCTTGGGGATTACTGTTTTGAGATTTCAGAAGAAAATTCGCTAAAAAAAAGGATTAACAATATTATTAATAAAAAGTGATATTAAATTACGCTCCCATCGCCCTTATCAGTTCTCTGGGCTTGCTCCCATGCGCGGGACCGACTACCCCATTATGTTCCATCTCGTCAACAATTCTTGCGGCGCGGTTAAAGCCAATCTTCAGTCTGCGTTGAATGAAGCTCGCACTTGCCTTACCCTGCTGATAAACTATTTCCAGCGCTTTCTCATATAAAGGATCATCGCCGTCGGAAAACAGGGAAGCGCCATGGTCTTCCTCTTCTTCTTCATAGAAAATTTCATCGTCTATGTATTCCGGCTCTCCGAATGATTTTACATATTCAACAACCGCTTCCACTTCTTCTTCGGAAATAAACGCTCCCTGCATCCTGATTGGGAAAGGATCGACAACTCCCGAATAAAGCATATCGCCCTTACCTAAAAGTTTTTCAGCCCCAATCATATCAATTATAATGCGGCTGTCCGTCTTACTGGCGACCATGAACGCGATACGGCTTGGAATATTTGCCTTAATAAGCCCGGTAATTACATCGATTGAAGGGCGTTGAGTCGCAAGCACAAGGTGAATCCCGACTGCGCGGCTCATCGCGGCAAGCCTTGCCACAGTGGACTCAAGTTCCTTTCCGGTAGTCGTCATCAAATCGGCGTACTCGTCAATTACCACGACGATATAGGGCATGTGCTCCTGAGCGATATTTTTCTCTTTAACGCGTTTATTGTAACTGCGGATGTCGCGCACTCCCATTAAATCAAGGCAGGCATAACGCCTTTCCATTTCATAAATACAGTATTGAAGAGCTTGAAACGCTTTCTTGGAATCGGTAATTACCGGCGTCAACAAATGGGGAATGTCATTGTACAATTTCAATTCAACAATTTTTGGGTCAATAAGCAAAAGCCTGCACTCCGCCGGATGAAGCTGGTACAAAATAGAAAGTATTATCGCGTTAACGCAGACTGACTTTCCCGAACCGGTAGCGCCCGCAATTAAAAGGTGCGGCATCTGAACAAGGTCTACCGTCTGCGCCTCTCCCGTAATGTCTTTTCCCATAACGACGGGAATTTCCATTTTTTTATCGGTACGCTGAAGCTCACTTTCGATAATTTCTTTAAAAGAGACAATGTTGCGTTTAGCGTTGGGGACTTCAATGCCTACGGCGTGTTTTCCGGGAATTGGGGCGACAATGCGCACGGAAGCGGCGGCAAGACGCAGGGCAATATTGTCCTGTAAGCCGACAATTTTTGAAAGCTTCACGCCCGGAGCGGGAAGTATCTCGAACATGGTAATTACAGGCCCTTTTCTTATGCCTGTAACTTCAGCCTGAATATTAAATTCATTTAAAGTTTCTTTTAACGCGATAGCCGCGTCCCGTGTAGCTTGATCAATAATCCAGTATTCGCCGTCGGGGTATTCGTTAAGAATATCCACAGGAACTATGTATTTCTTATGACGGAGATTATTTAAGTGTTTGTTTTTATTACGCACCTGTTCCGCATGAACAGCCGCGGCGGCTTCCGCCTCTTCAAGCGCGCGTGTTACGGCATCGACATCTTCACTTTCAGTTTCAGTTTCTGTTTCCTCATCAATCTCATGTTCGTCAATATCTTCTATATTATCAGTATTCTCATCCGCTTCTGTATTTTCTGTTTTAGAATCAATTTGAAGGCGCTGCATATTATCTTCAAAAGAGATCACAGGGTACAGGTTCTCCGCATGAGGAGCGGCGGCGTTTTCATTTATATTAACGTTTTCCTGTTCCACAGGCGGCGGAAGTAAATTCACGCGGCGGCGTATTATCTTGTTTTCTTTAAAGAAAAACATATTTTTAAGTATTTGTAAAAGTAAAACTTCAATTACAGTAATGGTAATAATAAAAAGACTAAAACCTGTTTTTCCCATAAAATATAAAAACGCGGACTGTGCGGAACGAAGATCAAAATCGCGGATAAACATATAACCTATGGAAAGAGTTAAGAACGGAATAATAACTCCGCTTAAAATAAACAGCCTGTCAGGCCGCCATTTCTGGTCGGCTAAAACAAAGGCGGCATAAAAAAAGTACAGCGGGATAAGCATTGAAAGAATCCCAAAAGCGCGGACAAAAAATATTCCCGGTACAGCGGGGAAAAAATGAAGCCCAAACAAGGCTGAAACAAGCGAAAAACCCAGCCAAAGGCCGCAAAATCCCAAAAAAACCGCCGATAAAACGGCTATTGTACGAAATTTAAAGTATCCATCCGTGGAAAATTTTTCTTTAAAATCAGAGAAAATCTGCAAAGTATATACCTCTGATTCATTTTCGGCTTATTTTTGGCGGTAGTTTAATTCCAGAAATTTCATATTGATTCGCGGCAGAAAATCACAAATAAACTTCCACGGGGATTGAAATTTTCTTTTTAGCAAATGCACGGCGCAGAGAATCGGCGCGCGCTTCAAGATAATCGCCGGGCAGTGAAGAAGCCAACGGGTCTTCAGGCGCGGAACGCGCTTTCCCGTAAAGCTGTATTTTGCGGATATGGGAGTTTATTTTATCGCCGACGCTGTTCGCGTACTTTTCCGTATTTGCCGCCAATTCGCATATAAGCAACTCCCATTCTTGCTTTTCAGTTTCTGACGGTTGTTCTCCATTAATCGCGCAGAGCATTGTCTGTATTGTAACAGCGGCGCAGGAAACAAATTCTTTTATTACCGCGATCAGTTTATCATAAGGAATAGCGGAGCGGTTTATTTTGTTGTACCAGTCCTGAGTCCCCGCGTCAACTTTTAACCAAATGTCCGTAGCGGGTAAAAAAGCGTATTCCTTTAAGAGAGAAAAAATTTGCGGCTGTAACAGTCCCACGCCGTTGGTTATAACGACAAGCCGCGCCGAAGGAGCCGTTTCTGCGCGAATATTTTCTGTCAATTTTAACGCGCCGGGAAAAGCGGGGGAGACAGAAGGCTCCCCATTGCCTGAAAAGCAAACGTCTTTAATAATAGCGTTTTGTTTCTGCGCTCCTGAAACAGCGCGGCGTAAATCGTCTTCCAATTGTTCAAGTGAAAATTCAGCTTTACTTGAGAAGGGAAAGACCTCACAATACGGGCAATCAAACGGACAATACTTTTTATCGGGGAATAAATTAATCCCTATAGACAACCCCGCTGAACGCCGCGAATACACAGGGTACACAATAACGCCCTTCTCTCTTTCACGGTGGTTAGTTACAGGAGTGATATTTAACATGACAACTCATTATAATCAGAATTTCCTGCTCTGACCACCTACGCAAAGACCACACAAAGATCACAAAGGTACAAAGAACACAAAGAAAGGAAGAAGGTGGTTTTTGTCCGAAGACTGAGCGTGGACTTCACGATAAGATGACGGACGAAAAACCTTGATTCCTCTTCGTGAACCTCAACCGAGACCGAAGGTCGAAGGTTCCCCTCTTGCTCTTTGTTCCTTCGTGTCCTTTGTGTGAATTCTTCCCTATAATATGCTATGTTAACCTATGCAGGAAAAGACTGAATTTCAATCGCATATGTTCGCTAACCGGTTACAAAAACGGTTTCGCCATCTTAAAAAATGGGCGGCAAGGTGCGGCATTGGCGCTTTCAGGCTTTACGACCGCGACATTCCCGAAATACCGCTTGTTTTGGATTTTTACGGGGAGTGCGGCAATCTCAGTAACGCGGCTCTTTGCGGCGCTCTGTATAAACGTCCCTATGAAAAAGATGAAAGCGAAGAAGATAAATGGCTTTCCGCAATGAGGGAAACCGCCGCCGCCGCGCTGGGAATAGCTGTTGAACGCGTATTCTTTAAACAACGTCAAAAACAAAAAGGCTTGTCTCAATATGAAAAAATGGGTGAAAAGCATTTTGAAAAAATTGTAAAGGAGCGCGGACTTTCCTTTAAAGTAAATTTATCAGACTACCTTGACACAGGCCTATTTATTGACAGACGGCTATTACGCGAAATGGTACGAAAAGAATCCGGCGGCAAAAGAGTTTTAAACCTCTTTTCCTACACCGGTTCATTTTCGGTGTATGCCGCTAACGGCGGAGCGCTGTCTACAGATTCAGTTGATCTTTCAAATACTTACTTGAATTGGGCGCAGGAAAATTTTTCGCTGAATAATTTCTCCGCCGAGCTGCTTCAAATATGGGATTTTTTTAAAAACGGGAGCAAAACTGAAGATAAAAATTTAAATTGCGCCAACAAACTTATCCGCGCCGACGCACTTGAGTTTTTAGAAAAAGCGTCAGCGGCAAAAAAACAATGGGATATTATAATACTTGATCCCCCCGGTTTTTCCAATTCAAAAAAGATGGAAGGCAATTTTGATTTACAGCGCGATTTAACAGAATTACTCATTAAATGCCTAAAACTGCTTACCCCCGCGGGAAAATTATTCCTAAGTATAAATATAAAACGTTCCGCTCCCACCGTAGCTGAACTTGAAGCCGCTCTGCGCCCGCATACAGCAAACCTGCGCATAACAGACTTAGGAGAAAACCTGACAGACGAAGATTTTATCGGTAAAAAAACACCCAAGGCATTTGTATTAGAGTTGTAATAACTAAATATTTAAAAAGAATTTACCACGAACCACACGAACCAGGAGCGAACCTAGATAGCGGAGAGATTTACTACAGTTATGATCGTAGTAGAGATATAAGAGGATCAGGGGTTTTTGTACGAGAACTTAACGTGGGACTTCACGATAAGATAACGAACAAAAACCACCTAAACCACTGCTCTCGTCTTACATACCTATCAGTTGCATGCTCTAATCTCTCTTGGTTCGTGTTGGTTCGTGTGGTTCGTGGTAGATCTCTTCGTTCATTCGTGGTTCGTGGTAGATCTCTTCGTTCCTTCGTAGTTCGTGGTAAAAATAAAAAAAAAGACTGTCCAGAAATTACTTTCCGGACAGTCTTGCTTTTCTCTACTGCTCCGTGTTCATGGCGCAGATGATAACCTTAAATATTACTTCGCGGTCATCTCTATCCAGTCAATCTTTACATCCCATGTGTCATTGTCATTAATGCACACGAGTTCAACTGTAACAGTTTGGTTGGCTTTGTTGTGTGTGAATTCAATTGTCTGTTCTGTAGCGGATGTTCCTTTGAACTTGAATGTTCCGGCTACAGTTCCGCCGATCTTAAGCTGAACTTGAGCTTCTTTATCATTTGAGGAAGCGCCGCGTACCTTAAAGGCATGTTTGTTGTTTCCAAATTTCTGGCTGAATGAAACTTTGTCGTCATTCGCATACAGAATAACTCCGTTAAACGGAGATGAACAACTGCCTGTGTATTTGCCGCCCTTTGTCATACTCTCAGCTTCAACTTTGGTTGCGCCGGACGCTGCGGGAGTTGACGCCGCAGGAGTTGATGCTGCGGGAGTTGATGCCGCAGGAGTTGATGCCGCTGGGGTGCTGGTTGTGCCGGTTGAACCGCCGCTTGACGCGCTGATTTCAATCCAGTCAATCTTTACGTCCCATGTGTCATTGTCATTAACGCACACAAGCTCGACTGTGGCAGTTTTATTAGCTTGATTGTGATTGGCTGTGATGGACTGTTCTGTAGCTGATGTTCCTTTGAACTTGAATGTTCCATAGGAAGTTCCGCCGATCTTCAACTGAACCTGAGCTTCTTTGTCATTTGAGGAGGCGCCGCGAACTTTAAACGTATGGCTGCTATTTGCGAAATTCTGGCTGAATGAAACTTTATCATCATTCGCATACAGAATAACTCCGTTGAAAGGAGATGAAGTATTGGCTGTATATTTTCCGCCCTTTGTCATATTCTCGGCTTCAACTTTGGTCGCGCCTGAGGATGTGGTTGTGCTGCTTACTGAGCCGCCGCTGCTGGAATTGTTGTTATTGTTGTTGTTAGCAGGGGTGCTGGTTGAACCGCCTGAACTGCCGCCGCCAATTGAAAGAGTATGGCTGGTTATAGAAGCGTTTCCGCTGCTCTGATAACCTTCAACTGTAAGAGCTACTTCATAGATCTTACCAAGTTTCATACCTTTGGCATCCCACTGTTTAAAGTGTTCGGAGACAGTGATTGTTCCGCTTGTGCGTTTTGATGTGCGGACAGACCAGAACTGCTTGAATGTTTTTGTTCCTTCAATAGAGGGCTGATTATTTCTTGTCGTCTCATAGAACTCGTAAGTTCCGCCGTCTATAGAAGCAGAACCCTTCGACGTTCCCGTCGGTTTGTAGGTTCCATAGCTCTCTATAATGTAGTACTCAACCAGCGGGTCTTTTGACCAGCCATATACACACAAATAGGAATTTCCGCCCGGTGTAAATGAAGCCGCATAATTAATAGAGATGTTTCCAATTTGGGAGTATGTCTGTGATGCGCCAAGTTTTTTTCCTTTTCTGCATAACATGTTGCCAATGTTACTCCATTTGCAGCTAAAAAGACCTCCGCCATTAAGAGTCATTTCAACATTGCCGCTATCTTTCCACAGCTCATAATCCATACCGTCATTACCGGTTTTATTACTGTTTATTGTTGTCGCTCTTGCGGCATCCCCTTCAACAGCCAGATCATTTTCAAGAATGTCTTCACAGCTGATGAACACGAATCCTGTGGCTAATATTACCGCCAACAGAATCATACTTAACTTTTTTAAATTTTTTTTCATATTGTTGCCTCCGTATTAGGATATAAACGCCCATACGGGCGTTTTCTATATAAACGGCAAAAACCGCCCTATAGACACAAAAAATGGACAAAAATGCAGAAATATCTATAATTTTAAATTCTAACACTACTTATTAATAATGTAAAGAAAAAAATGTAAATTTTGTGTTTTTTCCCCCACAAACAAGACAAATTTTACAAATTTTAAAAAAAAGTCAGCTCACAACTTAAATCATTAAATGGCGCTTTACAGCACCTCTCTTATGGCGGTTTACGACATCTCCCAATGGCGCTTTACGACGTTCCGCCGCAGACGGAATGTTAAACCGCTACTCCTTGATGTTGTATTTCTTTCTAAATCTTTCAATGCGTCCTGCAGTATCAACAAGCTTCTGTTTGCCGGTAAAGAAAGGGTGGCAGGCTGAGCAAATTTCAACCTTTATGTTCTTTGTAGTGGAACGCGTTTCTATCACGTTTCCGCAGGCGCAGGTAATTTTAGTCATTTCGTACTTTGGGTGTATTCCGCTTCTCATATAATCCTCCGAAAATTGTCCAACTCCGCCTTATTTCAGGCAGTTTAAGGACTTAATCCATGCCTCCCGTTCCGGTATTCATGGATTTTAGGAATGCTTCATTATTCTTGCTTTTCTTCATTCTGTCAACTAGCAATTCGATAATTTCGATGTCATCCATTGGGTTGATAACCTTGCGCAAAATCCAGATTTTTTGGATTTCTTCCTCTGTAAGCAGGAGTTCTTCCTTGCGGGTGCCGGATTTCTTGATATTGATTGCCGGGAACAGGCGGCGGTCGGAAATGCGCCTATCAAGGTTAATTTCCATATTGCCGGTTCCTTTAAATTCTTCAAAAATTACTTCGTCCATACGGCTGCCGGTCTCCACGAGGGCTGTAGAAATGATTGTAAGACTGCCGCCTTCTTCGATATTACGCGCCGCGCCAAAGAAGCGCTTTGGCTTGTGAAGGGCATTAGAGTCAACGCCGCCCGACAGGATTTTTCCCGACGTGGGGACGGTTTGGTTATAGGCGCGCGCAAGGCGGGTAATTGAGTCCAAAAGGATTACCACGTCTCTTTTATGTTCTACAAGACGCTTGGCTTTTTCAAGCACCATCTCAGTCACCTGAACATGGCGGCTTGCCTGCTCGTCAAATGTTGAGGAAATAACCTCGGCGCGTACGGTGCGTTCCATATCGGTTACTTCTTCGGGGCGTTCGTCAATTAACAGGACGATAAGGTACACTTCCGGGTGGTTCTTAGTGATAGCATTCGCTATTTTTTGCATCATTATTGTTTTACCGGTTCTGGGAGGGGCGACAATCAAAGAGCGCTGGCCTTTACCGATTGGGCAGAACAAATTGATAATTCTTTCGCTTACGCCTTCGGTTGACGTTTCAAGGTCTAATTTACGGTTGGGGTACAGCGGGGTAAGGTTGTCAAAAGGAATGCGGTTCTGGGCGACGGTGGGGTCGTCATAATTGACGGTTTCCACCCTCAGCATGGCAAAAAATCTTTCGCCTTCTTTGGGGCTGCGAATCTGACCGTAAACGGTGTCGCCTGTTTTAAGCGCAAAGAGCCTAATCTGGCTTGGGCTGATGTAAATATCATCTGGGCCGGGAAGATAGGAATTTTGCGGACTGCGAAGGAAACCGTAACTGTCGGGTAAAATTTCCAGTGAGCCGTATGCGTAAATAATACCGCCCCTTTCAGTGTGCGCTTTAAGGAGGGCGAAAACAATTTCCTGCTTTTTCAATACAACCATGTCGTCATGGGTGATGTTGTAACAGGCGGCAAGTTCGCGCAGATCTTTCATGTTGAGCCTGATAAGCTCATTTATTGTAAGGCGCGGTTTGCCGTTGTCCTGGTCCTGCCGCGGAATTGGCTTGCCGTACAGATCCGGCATTGAGGGCAATTTTGGCAGCGCCGGCAAATCCGCCGGTACGTCTGTCTGCCCGTTTGCCTGTTCCTGCGATTCGCCGTTTCTGTAATCAGAACCGTTTTGCTCACCGTATGGTTTCCTGCGGACAATTACACGGCCTGCTTTAACGCCATTACCATTGCCGTTTTCACCGTTTTGTTCCGTTTCTTCTGAACTCACTGTTTCCTCGCCATTATTCTCTAATGTTGATTCTTCCGGCTTTCTGCCTCTTCTTACAATTGCCATTTTTACCACCCATGGATTGTATATTTTTTGACTGGATTCACATTAATTCTAATTTAACTTAATTCATTGTTATTGAATGGATACTTCCACTCTAATAATTTTTTAAATTAATGTCAACCCTTAATTTACTATTTTTTGAATTTCTTCCAGTACCGCGCAAGCGGCGCGCAGGCGGACTTCATTTCTTGAACCCTTAAAATGAAATGCCCTTGTTTCAACTTTTCCGTCCCGTAAAGCAGCCGCGATCCATACCGTCCCTACAGGGACTCCGCTGCCGTCTCCGTCGGGACCCGCAAGCCCCGTAACCGCGGCTGCAATATCTGCGCCGCTTTTTTTTAACACCCCCTCAACCATTGAACGCGCTGTTTTATCACTTACAAGGCCGTCGGCGGAAAGCTTACTCTTCTTTAACCCAAGCATGGAGACTTTTGCCTCTTTTGTATAACACACAAAAGAACCCCATAGTACGAGCGAAGCGCCCGGCGTTTGTGCCAACAATGATGAAATTAAACCTCCGGTACACGATTCAGCTAATGCCAGTTTTTGTGAAACAGCTTTCAGTTTTTTTATCAAGCAAGCCGCTTTTTTTTCGGCCTGTTTAATTAACTTTTCCAATGGAGTATCCGCCGGATACTCCGAGTTATGTTCTGACATTGCTGCGCTGTAAATCTGCTTTTATTTCTTCCGTAGGACGGTGGAAAATCTCCACGTCTTTTTCCACATTTGTCATTTTGCATTTGCCTTCAAAAAGAACTCCGTCCGCTATACGAAGCCTTGCGGCGCTTACATCGCCTTGAACTTTTGCGCCGCTCATCATGTCAACCTTGTCCATCGCGTGCACTGTTCCTGAAACGCTGCCGAATACCGTAAGCGAGTTTACCGTTATGTGATCAGCGTCAACAACCGCTTCTTTATCGACAATTAAATCGCCTGTGGCGTCTATTGTTCCTTTAAAAATTCCCTGGATACGCAGTTTTGTCGCAAATTTAAGTATTCCTGTAAAATTTGTAGTCTTGCCCAGAATTACTACTTCTTTATCTTTTTTCCTTCCTTCCCGCCTTGACATTTTTACTGCTGCTCCTGATGTAAGAATTTTCGTATTTGGTTTTCAAGTACGGAAAGTCCGATTTCATCTTTCTTTAAATTATCCCATTCATTTATTGTTTTTTCTATCCTTGCGTCAAGAGCCGCAATATGCTTACGAACTGAAAGAATTTTTTCACTTACAGGATTTAAATGCTGTATAAGGGTTTCTTGATTGAGATTCTCGCCCTCTGCCGTATTTTTGCAGATCAGCGCAATAGCCCTGTCCAACTCGTCAATGCTTCCGATAAATATTGAAAGATTTTCTTTTAAATGCCTGTTTAATTCTTCGGCAAGGGCAAGGCGGGTTTCCCGCGCTTTTATCTGCTCAAATAACGAGCGGTTGCGGAAAACCGCGTTTATTCGCGCCAGAACTTCTGAAAAATTAAACGGTTTTGTTATATAATCATCGGCGCCGGCTTCAAAACCTGCGACTTTATCTTTTACATCGTCAAGGGCTGAAAGCATAATTATGGAAATATTCGCGAAATTTGGATCGGTTTTAAGGATTTTTGTTACTTCGCGCCCGGTCATTCCCGGCATAATATTATCAATAATAAGCAAATCCGGCATGAATTTTTTAACTTTTTCCAGAACTTCGGGGCCATTGTCGCATTTTTCCACAACAAAACCCAGTTTGGACAGCATTACTTCAAAGAAATCAAGATTAATTGTCTCATCATCCGCAATAAGTATTTTCTTCTGCGTGTTCATGGCTTTATTGTACACCATAGCGCTTTGAAGATCAACAAGGCTGCGGCCAGAAAAACAAAGAAAATCGCCAGATAATCTCCGTAAAGCGTGTAAATTGCTTTTTTATCTACAAGCGGCACCGTAACATTAAGATAAGTTTCCGTGAATGGCGCGGCCATTGCCGTTACTCTGCCGTTTGGATCTATGGCGCAGGTCTGGCCTGTTGATGTTGACCTGACCATGGGGCGGAAATTTTCCACGGCTCTGAAGACTGCCATTGTAAGATGCTGGTACTGCGCGGGAAGGCTTTTTGACCACGCGTCGTTTGAAATATTTACAAGTACGTCCGCTCCGCCGCGAATAAAATTTTTTGACAGGTAGCCGAATGTGTCTTCAAAGCAAATTGGAGCGGAAAAATTAAATCCCTGTCCATTAAAAACAGTCTTCTCTTCGCCCTTTTCCCAAAAATGAGTGTCGGCTTTTTTAAGCCATTTATAAATTGACGGAAACTGTTTCTTATAAGGAAAATTCTCTGTAAGTGGAACTAAATGTAATTTTCTGTAGACGGCAGTATTTTGTCCTTTTTCAAAAAGCATAGCCGCGTTGTAGTCCACACGGAATTTTTCAACGGCGTTTGGATTTCTTGATCTGTCCATGCGTCCGTCGTCATTTCCAACCAAGAAAGAAACGTCTTTTGAAGAAAGGTACTCTAAAAGTTCTCTTACAATCAGCCATGAATCTTGATCGTCCCGGTATGTCGTATGCCAGTAAATTCTTGGGATAAACGCGGTTTCAGGCCAAACTACAAGAGTGGTTTTTGGATTGGAAGACAGGGCTTCATCGGAAAGACGGGCTAATTTTTCAAGGTCTTTGCGGTACGCCTGTACTTTTAGCCAATCGGACGAAGCCTTGGCGGCTTCCCATGGGTCGGTATTATGCTGGATTAGGGCAATGGGCGCATTTGGGTATGATGAGAAATCTTTGATGTTTATAAAGCCAAAAATTAAAGTTGCAATAAGAGCGGCAACCCAAAGAATAGCGGAAATTTTTTCTTTGAAAAAAAACGATACAAACGAAGTTTTTAAATCAAGCCCTTTTAAATTGTTAATGGCCTGCGCCAGCCAGAAAGAGGGAAATGTTACAAGGGCGCAAACTCCCCACACGCCTGTAATACTTGCAATCTGTATTAACGGTATCATGCGCCATTGCGAATAGCCTGATATTCCGTAGGAGTACCCTAAAAATCCTTTTGTGCGCAAATATTCATATGCAAGCCATATTACCCATTGAACAAGATATCCGCGCTTGGGAAAAAGAATACAAGCCAATTTAAGGAATACAAAAGTAATACATAAATAAACAAGATAAATACTGTAAACGATTGTTCCCGCCAGCGGATGAAATTTCCCAAGCCAGTAATTGAACATGGCATAGGCGATTATGCCGTAAATTGCGCCAAAGCCCGCGCATGCCAAAAGATTGTTTTTACGAATGATTATAAGAATGGGGACGTACGCAAACCACGCTAAGAAGGGAAAACCGTTTATAAATACTATATTGGGAAAAGAGGCGGCAAAAAGAATTGACGCTAAAAAAATAAGCCCCAACTGGATTAAAAAATTATTAATCCGGTTGTTTTTTATTTTCATTTGTTACTTTTTTGCCGCTTTTTTTTCATCGTTCACAGCCCATACAGCCTGTTTTAATTCACGGCCTGAACGAAAAGCGACCGCTCCATGCGAATGTATAACGATGGTTTCGCCTGTTCTTGGGTTTCTGGCTCTTGGGCGCGCTTTCCGCACTTTTACTTCAAAAGTTCCAAAACCGCGCAATTCAATAACCTGACGGCGAATCAGAGCTTCTTTCATCTCATCAATGAAGAGATCTACAACGCCTCGAATCTCAGTGCGGCTCATTCCCGTTTTTTCATAAAGGGCGTCTACAATGTCAACTTTGGTAAATTTTTTCGCTGCCATAAAAATTTTATTGCGTTGATTTCATCGCATTATAATAACGCTGCATCCTTGATTTCTTGCGGGCTGCCGCGTTCTTTTTAATAATTCCATTTCCTGCGGCAGTGTCAAGTTTCTTGATCATTTCTTTTAAAGCAGCGTCCGCTCCAAGGTCTTTTTTCTGCGCCAGAACCGTAAATTTTTTTACGCTTGTCTTTACTGCGCTCTTTGCTGATTTATTGCGCAAGCGGCGTTCTTCACTCTTGCGGTGCCGCTTTTCCGCTGAATTGCTTTTCTTTGCCAAAGAATTCCTCCAAAAAATTTACTTAATTTTAGTACGAAAGCTCAGCGGAAATCGGAAGGGCGTCTTTCCTTTCGTTTGCACTTTTCACATTCCGCCATGTTTTTTACTTTACCGTCTTCAAATAGAGTTTTCATCTTTATTTCTCCGCCGCAGGAACACAGAAATTTCTGCGTTGAACTTGAAGTACGGCTGTTTTTACTGGCCTGTGCCATATTTTTCTCCTAATAATCAGTATGAGGCTAGAATACTATAACAACCCTTATGATGTCAATACATTTTGGGCGTTATTGCCTGTCATTCATCTCCGCTTCACCGGGCGGGAAAAGATATAAATCCGGCAGCTTAAAAGTGCGGTTTAAAGCATAGGACTGTGGATTATGAAATTTACTGGTCGACGAAATAGTAAAGAAGTGGCTTAAAGGTTCATAGTCAGGGGAATTCACCTTGATTGTAAATTTAAATTCTTTTGTCATTTCGGGAACATCCGCGACAAGAGGGGTAGGCCAAAAACTGAATATACTCGGAGTATTGGAAACTATTCTGTACGGGTTCTGCCAGTTGCTGTTCCTCATTTGAACAAGTTCGCCGTTGTAGAACAACTCTACGTCAACGTCAACAATCGGCTCAAAACTTATGCCGTGGAAGATGCGGCCTGCAATTGTCGGGATGTCAAATAATGGCGGGGTGATTTTATGCGTGACTACTCCGGTTCCGTCGTGAGGCGCCGTCGGGCGCAGATTATGATTTACAAGACGCAAGCCCTTGTAAATCAGCGCGTTTATATCCGCTTCGCTTTGCTGCTGATGTATTCCTTCCTGATAGGTTCTTGTAAACCCGCGATTTGACACTATGTAATTCGGAGAAATGCGGTTAAGCGTATAACAGATCGTGTCTATTCTGCATTGATAACACATACAGAATTGCTCTGGATTACTGCTCCTTTGTATTTCGTCAAAAATTTTCTGTACCGATTCAAATACTAAATCTTCGTTTGTATTGTGAATGTCCATATTATTCTCCCCGCTTTTATTGCTTTGTATCTGTCGTTTTAATCGCAGACGCCAATTCATATAGTATACTACATAATTTAGAAAATGTCTTTACTTTTTCTTTATATTTTTGATTAATAAATATTCTTATTGTATAAAGAGTCTGTATAAAGGCATTTACCGTCTGGGGCTTAAAAGCGCTGGAACTTTCACTAAAACTGCGTTTTTCATCAATTATATAAAGCCCTGTTTCAAAGGATACTGGTTCGGGAATATCGATTATTATATCTTCACTCCTAATTTCAAACCCATTGCGGCGCAGCCCTGCCGCAAGCTTTTCTTCGTATTTTGCCCTGTCCTTGATACTCCTAATTGCCTGAAAATCGACATTTTCATGGGAAATTTCCAATGCTGTGGCATAAAACCTTCCTTCACGCACGGATTTTATAAGATTTGCCCCATTTATTGAAGAATCGCGGCTATTTTTGTTAATTTTTTGCTCAAGAAGTGTAAAAAGGCTTGAATCGTCAAGGTTATACAGGTCTTCTCCCTTTATTTGACCGGATTCAAGACCGTTTATCAGTAATTTTTTAAGCATAGCGGTTACCGCGCGTACATTGCGGTGCCAATAAACTGTTCTATACATCAAATATTTTGAAAAAAGTACGGATTCGACATTGGGAATCAGGCGGGCATCGATGTCTGCGCCGCGTTTTTTATTGGGATGAAGTTTTGAAAGGATAAAATCGACATCCTGGGCCCCGTAAGGAACGCCGCAATAACGGGCATCACGGTTCAGGTAGTCGAGTTTATCCGGATCAAGCGCCCCTGACAGGAGTTTACGGTAAAAATGAAGCTCGCTGCCGGAAACCGCCTTTTCCTTGTCTATTATGGCGGCGGTTAGGTCAGGATCCGCTCCTGTAGCCCCAACAAGGCTTTTTATCGGTTCTTTAAGAATTATTTCACCTGTAAGCGCCTCATGGGAAGACAGGGACAGTTCTTTTAAAGAGTGGGTATATGGGAAGTGACCTAAATCATGGAGCAGGCAGGCGGCAAGAAAGGACTTTATCCCCTCCGCCGTAAGCCAGTCTGCGGCGCCCCTCTCAGCTAAATTCTTTAAAAGCCGTTTGCCCAGATGGTATACGCCTATTGAATGGCTTGCCCTTGTGTGCGTGGCGCCGGGATAGACAAGGTACACGGGACCAAGCTGCATAATTCTGTTCAGGCGCATAAATGGAGCGGATTCTGTCAATTTAGCCTGTTTTTCAGTCATGTAGACGTGTCCCCACAAGACATCCCTTATGGGGTGGGTAAAATCATCCATTAATGAAATCTTAGTTTTTTTCTTCATTATCTGTGATATTATAGATATAATTCATTATTTTTACTAGAATATAAAGTAGTGCGTATTTTAAATATTGAGCGCCCATTGGCGTTGGGTTTATTTTTATTTATCTCAATCTCCGCCGTGTCTTGGCAGCCAATGGCCGCCCAGGAGCAGACAGGCTCTGTATCCAGAGGTTCTATACCTGAAGATTTACTGCGTCCCAAAAGGGGAGAAACTCCGCGCTATCCAATTGATACTGTAATTGGAGAACTTGGGCGGGGAAAAGCTTCGGAAGCCGCGTTTTCTTTTGCCAATAATATAGGTATCGCCCTATTATCGGGAAACAAAGGAAATCCCGCTCTTGCTTCTATTAATTCGGCTGCAAGAGAAAACCTTTTATCCACGCTGGAAACTATCAATCCGGTAAGTTTCAGGATTGGCGGCGGAAGGGAAGAAGCTGACGGCTCGGTTTCATTTTTAGTGCGGTATATCGGAAAAGATCTAGGAATTACAGGTGAGTTGTATATAAGATATGTTACAAGGCAAATCCAGGAACCTAACGGAGAAGTTACCACGACAGGGAAATGGGTATTTGAAGAATTGCTTCTTGAAGAAGCGAAAAATCGTGAGGTTGAACAAAAAGAATCGGTTTACCGTAATGATTTTTATCCGTATGAGAGGTTTTTTTGATTTATGGCGACGCCGGTAGGAAGAATAGAAAAAGAATTTCTTTTTAATATCTTATTTGAAGAAAAACTTCCTTTAATATATATAAGGGAAAGAATAGAATATAAATTTAAACTTGAACGGCCGGCGGGCGAAGAGTTGGTTTTGCGTCCTGAAAAACCTTTAGGCAAATTAAAAAACCATGAAAAATTGCCGCTTGGATTTAATTACAAGGGGCAGGTGATTGATTTTTCCGCCGAAGTAATAGCGCAAAAAGACGACCTTGTTTATTGTAAAACTCCCACGACATTATATAAAAATCTGGATCGCAATTATTTAAGGGTTGACACTCCGGCTGATATAAAGATTCTATTTACTTTCCGCGGGGATCGTTATAATCTGGCGTTTCCAAAAGTCATGGAATATGAAAATATTGCCGCCAATGATTTGTCAAAAAATTTTGATCCCCGCAATCTTTCAGGGCTGATAAAACAAATAACCGGAATGTTAAGTAATTTTGCGGACGGGTACAAGATAGTCAATTTTAAGGATAGAAAACCTGAAACTATTGAAGAGAGAATTGTTTCAGAGACGGGGAAAACGCTTTTTATTCCTTCGACATTAGGCTATTTGCCAAAGACGGATCCGTATCCCAAGAAACGCATAATAACCGAGGAATTATTCCACAGGTATCTTGAAACTACCGGCATCGGCAAAAAATTTCTTGAAGAAAACACGGCGCGTTTTTTAAAAAACAAATTTGACGACAATGTTTTTTCCGACGCATGGATTCCTATTCTGTTCCATGAATATGTTATTGGGTATATCCATATTTGGATTGCCAAACAGGGGAAACTTCCGTTTGACTTCAGCGTGCTTGACAATGTCTACCAATACACAAAAGTGCTTGCCTTTGCTTTAAAAGAGAACGGATATTTTGAACATGGGAAAGTAAGAAACCAGCCGTTTGAAGGCAGAGTTCTTGACATAAGCGCCTCCGGTTTATTATTTGCCTACCCGCTCGGCTCCAGCTTGCTTGCGACTCTTTTAGTTGACTCAGAATTAACAGTAACCATAGAAACTTCAAACCGCACAGTTAACGTCCTTGCAAAAATCGTCCGCCGCTTTAAGGATAAAAACGCCGGCTATTTAGGCTGCCGCTTTATAAACATGGCTCCCGAAGACGTCCGCTTCCTCTTTGAACACCTATACGGCAGACAAATCGACGACGAAGAAGCGGCTTTCCTGTCAGGACAGGTTTAATTAAGAAGACTTCACCACGAACCACGATAGTGAAGAAATTTTTTACCACGAACCACACGAACCAGGAGCGAACCTAGAAAGCGGAGAGATTTACTACAGTTATGTTCGTAGTAGAGATATAAGAGGATCTGGGGTTTTTGTTCGTTATCTTATCGTAGAATCCCACGCTAAGCTCCAGGACAAAAACCCCCTAAACCTCTGCTCTCGTCTAACCTTAATATATGTATTTCACGCGCATCCTTCTTGGTTCGTGTTGGTTCGTGTGGTTCGTGGTAGATCTCTTCGTACCTTTGTGTGGTTCGTGGTAGAATTCTTAGCGCTCTAATTTACGGTATACATAGCGATGCGGGCTATCCGCCGCTGAACCGAGTTTCTCTCTGCGCCACTCCGCGTATTCTGACCAGTTGCCGTCGTACCAGATTACTTCGCCGTCTTCAAAGGCTAGTATGTGCGTGACGATTCTGTCCAGGAACCAGCGGTCGTGGCTGATTACTAGGCTCACTCCGGCGAAAGTATCCAACGCTTCTTCCAATCCGCGTAATGTGTTCACGTCAAGGTCGTTTGTCGGCTCGTCAAGCAAGAGAACATTTGCCCCTTCTTTTAACATCATCGCAAGATTCAGGCGGTTGCGCTCTCCGCCGGAAAGGATTCCCACTTTTTTGGACTGATCCGCTCCTGAAAAATTGTACCAGGCGCAGTAGGCGCGTGAGTTGACTTCCCTCGCGCTTGTCCCTGTGCCGATTTTTATTAGATCCTGTCCGTCAGAAAGCTGCTCCCAAACGCTTTTTTCGCCGTCAAGAGTGGCGCGCATCTGGTCGGCGTAGCCGATTTTTACGGTTTCTCCAAGCCGCAAAACGCCTGAGTCCGGCTTTTCACTGCCTGTTATCAATTTAAAAAGAGTGGTCTTTCCCGCGCCGTTCGGTCCTATAATGCCTACGCATGCTCCCGGCGGCACTGTAAAACTCATGTTGTCGAATAACAGTTTGTCCCCGAATGATTTTGATAATCCTTCCGCCTCGATTACAAGTTTGCCCAAATGCGGCCCGGCGGGAATTGTAATTTTATTATTTGTCGCGGCTCCCCGCGAGCGTTCCCTCTCATCGTCTTGAAAAAGTTTTTCGTACTGTGTGATACGCGCCTTGCTCTTTGCGTGCCGTCCTTTTGGACTCATGCGTATCCATTCAAGTTCGCGCTGTAAAGTTTTGCGCCTGTCGCTTTCGCCTTTTTCTTCCTGCTCCATGCGTTTTTCTTTTTGTTCCAGCCAGCCCGAATAATTTCCCTTCCAGGGAATTCCCTCTCCACGGTCAAGCTCCAGTATCCAGCCCGCTACATTGTCCAAAAAATAGCGGTCGTGCGTTACTGCGATTACTGTCCCGGCGTAATCCCGCAGATGACGTTCCAGCCATGCCACAGTTTCCGCGTCCAGATGATTGGTCGGCTCGTCAAGTAACAGGATGTCGGGTTTTTGCAGGAGTAAACGGCAAAGAGCTACGCGCCGCCTCTCTCCGCCTGAAAGATGATCAACAACTTCGTCACCGGGCGGACAGCGAAGGGCTTCCATTGCAAGTTCAAGTCTGCTGTCCAAATTCCAGCCGTCGGCGGCCTCGATTTTTTCCTGCAATTCCGCCTGTTTCGCACCAAGCTTGTCGTAATCCGCGTCAGGCTCTCCAAACGCTTCGCTTACCTTGTCAAACTCCGCAAGTAGGGCAACCAGTTCTTTCGCCCCTTCAGACACAATTTCCTTAACGGTCTTCCCCGGTTCAAGATACGGCTCCTGTTCAAGAAACCCGATTGAAAATCCGGGGCTGATTGAAGTATCTCCCGCAAACTCACTGTCCACGCCCGCCAGTATTTTTAACAGGCTGGATTTACCCGACCCGTTAAGTCCGATTACGCCGATTTTCGCGCCATAAAAGTAGGAGATACTAATATCTTTAAGAACCTGTTTTGTCCCATGCTTTTTTGAAACCTTGTACATGGAATAAATAATTTTTTTATCATCTGTTGACATGGTGAAAGTGTAGCATGAATGGGGGATTATTTATAGAGGCTTTTGCAAGATGAGTTCACACAAAGAACACGGAGGAACAAAGATCACAAAGGGGAACCGTAAAAATCATCTGCATCTTGATTCGGATAGCAGATTAAAAGTAAAAGAGTTACCTACATGAGCGTTAACTGTTGAAAAAGTTGTGTCACCTTTGCGCCTAAATTACCTCAAAGCCTCTCTTTGCTTCCCCAAATAAGCCGCTTGTGCCGAAATCATATTGGAAGCTCTTTGCTTCAGCACTGTTTTTTCAATCATATTGATACCGGGAGCGCGGAGTATGTTTTGCAAGCGTGTACGATGTGAAATACAGGCAAGATGAAAAGCGTCTTTTGGATGATTTTTTATTCTGTACTTTGAAGTATGCGGCCAGGTTTTATCGGCGGCTTTATATCCTGCATGGTCTTCTACGGATTCAAGGCAAAGAAATGCGTCTTCAAAGCTTTGAAGAGCTTGAGATAGACTACTGCGTGAATAATTATCATCATCACTGCAAAACTTTAGTTCTTGTTCAATAAAGGCTTCTTCAACAGCTAAAATTATTTGCGGGTCATTTGAGGATAAGGCTTTTTTAAAAACATTTAAAGCATCAGAAATGCCTGTTTCGTAATGTAGACGCCCTTCATGTTCTTCGCCGTCGGTTTTTAAACCTTGACGGCCTTTATCTATTGTATATGCACTTTTAAGAATTTTATTTATTAAGCCAATCAGGTCCATATTCCGCTTCAGCCTCTGATAAATTCCAGCCGGTTTTTATCAGCGCTTCTGCGCCAAATCGCTTTTTTGCCCATTTGGCAAGATAAGCGGGTAATGGTAGTGAATGTAGAAGTTTTTCGGCTTCTTCAAATTTACCCTGTTTTTCCAGTTCAAAGACTTTCATCCCAGTGGAAAGATGTTCATGTAATGAAACGGTTTGGGCCTGCGGCACGAAGAAACTCCTTACAATAAACATATCATACATTTTAAATATTTTCAAGGGTAGTTAAGAAAAATCCCTCTTCTGTTCGTGTGTGCATACCGGCGGCATTATCCAACAACACAGCTTTGCCGTGCGTCTGTTTAGCGTGTTGTAATATTTTCTTCTTGGACAATTTCGACAGTTGAAAAAGTTGTGTCAGGCCCCCTTGCGCGTTCTGAAAGATCGATTTTTTGACAGAGGAATAATTTTAAAAGCCTCTAAAGGGCTTGCGCCTTATAATAATTGCCGAATTGCACGTCCTCGCCTTTTATGTGCTTTACAATCCATGTGACCAACGTATTATTAAGTTTCATTGTAAATTCCATGGAATTTCCGTTTTTCTCATATTCCGCTTTTAATTTGGCAAAATCATCGATAAAAAAGGCGTGCAGTTTATGGTGTTCCGGATGTCTTGGATATTTGTATTTAATCTGGATTTCCTCTTCGTCGTTGAAATGCTTTACAACATAATCGCCCAGATAATCAATGGTTTTTTCTACTTCTTCATGCGAAGCGGAGCTTCCTCCTACTTCCAGAAGCTTATTTATTCTGCTGATAAGCTCCTTGTGCTCCGTATCAATTTTTTCAACTCCGGTTTCCATGTCTTTTGACAAAGTAAGCATAATTTTTTCCTCCTTTTAGGTTTTTATTTAAACATATTTTTGAATAATTTGCCATATATTCACCAATGTTATTTATTATTTGGAGTATATACAAAATACATGGGGAATTCAACATGGAAATTTTCAGACTTTATTCACAATTCGGCAGGCGCAGTATATGTTACAAATATAATTGAATTTGATCCTTTTTTTGGTTATATTATAATAGTGATATATAAAGATTAGGAGGCGTTATATGCTCGAACGTGAAAACGCTTTTTATACGACCCACCAGACCGAATATCGGGAAAAATATCTGTATAAATGGCTCGTTGTCGCAGGAGAAACCTTGTTTGGAATTTATGATACCCCGAGAGATGCTATTACAGCTGCACAGGAACACTTCAAAGACGATGAATTCCTGCTGCGCCACCCGGTTGATGATGATATGACGCTTGAAATCGGACCTATGGGAGTCGTACGCCTGCGTCGCCCATATGATATAAAGAAACAAAAATCTAAACCGGTAATAACCGCAACAAACGGCGAACTCCAGGTAATTCCTTATGCTTGAGTACCGGGCGTTTACCGTCTTATTCGATAAAATAACCAATGAGCTAACATCCCCGATAAAAATATGGTCGGGACTTGTCACCGGTAAACCTGTTAACACCACGCCTATCGAAGCCACAGCATTATGGGATACAGGAGCCATAGTAACATGTATAAAGCCGTGGTTAAAAGACAAACTTAACCTGCGACTACTTAACACTCAAACATTGCTTGCCGGTGTCGGCGGCGAAATTAACGCGCATATAACACTCGTAAATATTCAGTTGATGTGTGACGTTGAAATTTACGACTGCCCGGTATATGTAGCGGACTTCCCCGGAGACGAGGATATACTTATTGGTATGGACATTATTAACATGGGTGATTTTGTTGTCTGCGACACAGACGGTAAGACATCTTTTTCCTTCACCATACCGCCGCTGCCGGAGCGTACCAATTTTGTTGATATGGTTAGGACAACCAATAAAAAACTGCTTGACAAAAATCTATAAATGCCCGATAATTATTTTATTATGAAGACGATGTTATCGCCCAAATCAATTTTCTCGAATATGTGCGGTCATAATTGTAACCATGACTCAGGGGGTGTCGTCTAAATAAAACCATAATAAGGTTTTTGTATTTAACAGGCGGCAGCCCTCTTGGGTTAGCCGCCTTTTTTTATTCTCAGATAACATGGAACTTGAACAAAGTACCACAAGATAGGTGTGCTTAAGTTTATGAAATTTATTATTTAGACATCGTAGCCAAGTTGGTAAGGCAGAAGTATTCAGCTAACGCTGAATTTGCAAATCTTCCACCGCAGGTTCAAATCCTGTCGATGTCTCTGTGTCGTTGGCAGAGTGGCTATGCGCCTGTTTGTGGGGCAGGTTTACGAGGGTTCGAATCCCTTACGACACCGTATGCAAAGGTAGCTCAACCGGCTAGAGCAGAACTCTCATAAGGTTAAGATTGACGGTTCGAGTCCGTCCCTTTGCATCTTTATCCGTGGTAGCTCAGTTGGTAGAGCGAGTGACTGTTAATCATTATGTCAGAGGTTCGAATCCTCTCCACGGAGATTATATAATTTGATTCAAATATTTTAACATGATTACAGAACAAAAAAATGAGGAAGATTAAAAAAAGACTGACATTGCTATTTTGCTAAATAATGAAGTTGTGGGAATTATCAAACGTAAAGACGGAAAAACTACAGATTTGAAAAAAATGGTAGGACAAACATTATTCCTCATACTTTAATAACCACTTGAAAATATTTGATATTTTATTATTATTTAAGATATGGAGCGATTTAACCCATTAAATGACTACCTTTTCCTGAAACTCATGGGCGAAGAAGGCGATGAGGAACAATGTCTTGCTTTTCTAAACGCCGTTTTAAGCTCAAAAAGCAAACAACCTATTAAATTGATCAAAATTCTTGAAAACAAGACTTTTGTCGCAGAAGTCATCGGTGAAAAAACCAGCATTCTTGATGTCAGGGTAGAAACGGACAACGGCGAAAAAGTTAATATAGAAGTCCAGCTTAGAGATTTATACAACATGGAAAAACGAACTTTAATGCACTGGGGACGCGAATTTACCACAGGCATATCATCCGGAGGCGACTACAAGGATTTGCCTAAAGTAATAACCATAAACATTGTCAATTTTGATAATATTAAGCTTGACGATTTTCACACCTGTTTTCATTTATGGGAAGACGATCATCCTAATTACCTGTTGACGGACGTACTGGAAATACATTTTATTAATATGGTAAAATTCAGAAAATTGAAAACCGGGGATATTGCAAATAATCTTCTTGAACGTTGGCTCACGTTTTTTGATGTGAACACGCCGGAAAAAACATTGCAGGAGGTAATACAAATGGATAGCGCAATTAATAAAGCCTATGAGCGGCTTAATTTTGTTACGCAGGACAAGGAATTTTTAAGAAACTACCATTTACGACAAATGGCAATGTCTGATTGGACTACCGGAATTAATACAGCAACCGAAAAAGGAATTGCAGAAGGGATTGAAAAAGGAGCAATGCAAAGTAAAATTGAAATTGCAAGGAATTTGCTTGTCGAAGGGCTATCTATGGAACTTATACATAAAACTACAGGGCTTGATATTGAAACAATAAAAACATTATAGGAATTATAAGAAATGAAACGTAGGTACAGCGCACTTAATGAAATGTATGATGAAATCGAAGCCGCAATCCAAAAAGATCCTATATTAAACGCAAATGGGGATTTTAAAACTTTAATGCAGGACAAAGAATTTTTAAGAAACTACCATTTACGGCAAATGGCATTCTGTGATTGGACTACCGGAATTGATACGGCGTATGAAAAAGGAGCTATTGAAGCTGCAAAGAAGTTGATTAAAGAGGGATTTACCATAGAACTTATCCATGAAGTTACTGAGCTTGATATAGAGACAATACAATCACTTTGACAATGCTCTTGGAGCGATCAATTCAAATAAAAAACAACAAACTTTTCCCTTATTTGATGATACTACGAAAAAGTGGTGACAGGCATCAAAGTGTCCGTACCGAATTTAATATATCTTCATCTGATATTTTATCAAGTAAATTAATATGCTCTGATAATATTAGAATATTTTTTTTGATCGATTGGATTTTTAATACAATATTATCAATATCTTTTTTAATTTTAATTGATTGTTTATATTTTTTACAAAACAATAATCTTTTAAAAAAATAAAATATCTTAGATAATTTTTTAGGAATATTGTCAATAAATTGTACAAATTTATTTCTATTAAAAATTATTAAACCGGTAGTTACTAATATAAAGATAAAAACAGTTATTGATAATATTAACTTTAATAAAAATTCATCCATTTTATATTCCCTATATATACATGGTATCCGGCGCTCTCTTATTTAAATTGTAACCTCTGAATTCAGGATGTTTTTTCAATTCCTTATTCTACCTATAGCGTATTTCGTATACTCGGTACGCTAACTTCAATCTCATGTTCTTCAATATTATCACTTGATTTCTTTTCCGGTAAAAACTCATTGCTTTCTTTATTTGTTTCAGATATTTCACTGAATTTTTGACAAGTAGTCAATACAGATAAAAATATTGTCAATAAGAAAGTGATAATGATAAATATTTTGTTGTTTAGAGTTTTAAATGTTTTCATGTGTCCCCTCCTACACGAATAACTTATATTTTAAGAAGCTGTTGGCTTCAATTTTGCATAATGTTGTTTTTATACAATCAATTTTTCCTCCCATTTCAACTATAATTTCTCCATATGGAGTGTTTATAAAAAGTGGTGATAATCACCGCTTATGTTACACTACTTAGATAATAAACATTCATATTTCTTAAAATAACATCTTCTAAATTTGAGTGTAAAAAAAATAGAAATAATATTAAATAGCATTATAAATATTATATATAACATATTTTTAGAATTACAAAAAGAGATTCCAGTATTCATAATATCAATAATTTTTAAAATAGCTGTAATAAAAATAAATATTTCTGAAGAGAAAAATAACCAATAAAACAAATTATAAAAATCAGGTAAAAAATTCTTAATGTTTTTTCCTTGTGGTTTATATATTTCTCCAAATATTTCTTTCATCCCTGTTTCATTTTTATATCGTTTTATCCTGATATTATGAACTACCAAATGATCTCTACGAAGCGAATATCCAAAAAATAATGACAATATTGATAAAAAAATAATATACCTATCGTAATGAATGTCATTAATAAAAATTCTTGTATATCAAAATTCCAGTATTCACGTTTATTTGTATTAACAAATACATAGCCATAAAAACCAAATAATGCAATAATTCCAACTATAAAAGATGTGAAAGTACCAATTCGATTATTATCATTTTCTGCATATTGTTGATGTAAATGGTTTTCTAATATTACTTCATTATTTTCATTTTCTGTCATCTTTTTTATCCTCTATATTAGTACAAAAAACGTTTATACAGTCTTATTCCTATTACTGCCCATACAGTAGATTTAAGTTTGTACTCTTGACATTTTCTGTTTGAGCAGTCAATTACTTTTTGTATTACCAAAACCTACGCATTTCAGGTTTAGAATATATTTCTTTTAGTGTTTTTTCCATAAATGCTTGTTCTTCATCAGAGTAACCTCGAATGTGTTCTCTTAATTGTTTCTCAATAAAACTAAACCGACTTTTTGCTATCTGTTCTATAGGCTTGCGACCAAGTAAAACAACAATAATGGGTATAAATATACGAGCAATAACATCTACTATTAAACGAAATACATCAATAAAGTTAGTATTCATAATAATCTCCTGATTCTTTACACTCCCAATAAAATAAAAAATGGGAGTATTGTTTCTTTTCCCGTCCTTCAACGAAGTCCGTCAGCGCGTACCAGAACCGCGCCAATTCCCGTCTCACTCCATCATTCCTAATTCCCAACTTATAACCACCTCCTTAAATTATTCTACCTTCATTCCCATCCCCCCGCCGCGCCGCTAACGCCCGAATCAAGATTCACTCCCGCTCCAGCGGTACTCTCCCTGCGCTTGACTGGACTGGAATCCACATACACCGCATGACCTCGGTTGCTCACAACACTAGAATCGTTTTTTGTTGTATTGCTATTAATATCACCGTTGATATATCCGTAAACAATCCCGCCACCTGATTTTATAAAAGTTCCATTACTACTAACAAACACCCCACCACCGTAAGAGTTGTTGGAAGTGTTGTAATATTTATTGGCAACGGCTGTATTGCCGGAGATTACTCCACCAGTCAGTGTAAAGGTTCCACTGACATATACACCTCCGCCATAAGAAGATTTATTGTGATAAGAGGCTGTATTATTATTGATTACTCCACCGTTCATTATAAAAGTTCCGTTAGAACGTACATATACACCCCCGCCATCACTGGCGGTATTGCCTGAGATTACGCCACTGTTCATTGTAAAAGTTCCTCCATTTATATACACCCCACCGCCATTACCGAATAGAAGATCATTAGCGGCTCTATTATCAGAGATTATTCCGCCGTTCATTGTGAAAGTTCCTTCTTTTATATACACACCACCATAATAACCCCGATTTCCGGAGATTTCCCCTCCATTCATGATGAAGGTTCCAGATGAATCCACGTTTACCCCGCCATTGAGGCTTCCGAGGTCGGTATTAATATTCCCATTAATCTTCGCTCCGTCATTCATTATCAAATTTCCACCATTAACATTAACAAGAGAAGAATTATTTTGACTCTTTCCTACAAGCGAAATATTTTGCTCAAGAGTTAAGGTAACACTTGATCCCACGGTAAACATACTCCCATTGGAACTAAGAGTTATAGTTCTTTCATCGTCGTACCCCAACAATGAGATACTCACAGTTTTACCTGAATAATCAAGGTTCTTAGGGGAAACAGAATCGCTTTCTCCAAAAACAATAGAAAAATTATCACCGTTAACTGCGTTGGTTGAAATCCAAGATAAAGCATTGGAAATGTTATAGTTACCGATTTTTTCTACGCCTCTATACAATTCGGAACTACATGGCGATCCGCTTGCGGTTGGTCCAAAATTTGATACTCCGTTTGCGTTTTTTGCCTGTAAACGGACATGATAGGTTGTACCACTGGTCAGCCCGGTGATAGTTGTTGTAGTACCTGTAGTCATTACCGCAAGCGTTGTCGGAGTGCCTATTCCGTAATACACTTCATATTCATCCGCTCCGGCAACAGCCGTCCATGTTACCAATAATTGTTTATATCCAGAGCTTAAAGTTGGAGTTCCAGGTGTACCTATAGGTTTGCCGTTTATTGATGTACTTGCACTGCCTGTACCATTTGCGTTCTTTGGCTTTATCCATAAATAATATGTTGTTCCATTTGTAAGACTGCTAATGGTCGCCGTGGTTGTTGAAACGGTTTGCGAGGGGCTTGCCGGTATTGAATTGGTTGTATTACGGTACACTTCGTATTGATCCGCTCCGTCAACTGTTGACCAGTTAAGAATAAGTTGACCACTACCGCCTGTAGTTACTGTAACAGTTCCCATATTACCGATAGGTTTAGCATTTGCGGTACTGCTCATTGCTCCGGTTCCGGTTGAATTTATACCGCTTATCCAAACATTATATGTTGTTCCATTAACCAGTCCGCTGATTGTTGTAGATGTTCCTGTAACTGTCTGAGACGCGGTTTGCGGCGGATTTATACCGGTTCCGCAGAATACCTCATATTGATCTGCTCCTGCAATAGCGGCCCATGTTACGGATAGTTGTCCATTACTTGCGCTCAAGGTTGGCGCTGCAGCATTGGCTATGGGCTTGCCGCTTATAACAGGACTAAATCCGCTTGTTCCGTAATTGTTTTTTGCTTTTACCCATATAAAATAAGTTGTTCCATTGGTCAAACTACTTATTGTTTTTGAAAGCGATGTGCTAATGTCTGTGCCATTTTTAGCTGCGGATGCAGAATTATTAACAGTACCCATCCAAACTTCATATGCTGTCGCGCCTTCAACTGCTGCCCATGTAACGGTTATTTGTCCGGTACCGATACTGACAGTAGAATTTACAGGGACTTGTGGTATTCCTAAAAATCCTGAAGGCGTACCGCTAACCATCGGACTAAAGTTACTTGTGCCTATTGTGTTCTTTGCTTTTATCCAGACATAATATGTTGTTCCGTTGGTCAAACCTGTGATTATTGAGGAAAGCGCAGTGACATCATCACCTCGCTTTGTTGATATAGTTGGATTAGAAGTAGTCCCCGCCCAAATCTCATAAGCGGTAGCACCTTCCGCCGTTTGCCAACTTACGGTAAGTTGACCACTTCCTGCTATGACTGTTGGGGCTGATGGCGGCGAAGGCGGAGTAGCGGCAAAAGCAGATGGCGTTCCACTTGCCCTAAGGCTAGATTTGCTTGTACCAATATTATTTTTCGCCTTTATCCAAATGTAATATGTTGTCTCATTAACAAGTCCAGTCAGCATTACCGATGTGCTTGAAACATCTCCCCCATGTTTTTCCGCATTTGTTAAATTGTCGGTTACACCAGTCCACACTTCATAAGACAATGCGCCTTCCACAGACAGCCAAATGACATTTAACGTTCTTGAACCTGGTATTACTTTTGGTAAAGTTGGCATTTCAGGCAGAACCGCAAAAGCAGAAGGTTTCGCGTTTGCCGACAGGCTAAAACCGCTTGTACCTATAATGTTCTTTGCCTTAATCCACACATAATAAGCGGTCTCGTTTTCAAGCCCTGAAATAACTGTTTCCGTTATATCGCCTTCAATATCACCTTCCCGTTTCTTAGCCTGAGCGGAATTATTTGCTGTTCCATACCATACCTCATAAGCGGATGCCAATTCCACTGTCTGCCATGAAACTGTTAATTCATGGCTGCCGACAGTCAATATCGGTTTGGCAGGAGCAGATGGAACAACAGTGGGAACTTTGGGAGTACCGGCCTCAAGAGAGCTGTAATCGCTTTTTCCTATATTGTTTACCGCTCGTACCCACACATAATAGATAACGTCGTTTTCCAGATTCTTGATAACGGCGCTGGTTTTTTCTGCTATTATTTCCGGCGCGGGCGGCCTTGTTGTCGATGTATTAATGTATATTTCATAAGAAGCCGCTCCCCCACATTCTTCCCAATTTACCATAAGCTGGAAAATACCCGGTGTTATTATCGGACTTCGCGGAGTGGCTGGAACTTCATTACTCGGCCAGGGAATACCCCTGACACGAGGACTAAAATCGCTGGAACCTGAACTGTTAAGCGCCTTTATCCATATATAATAAGAAGTTTTATTGGTAAGTCCTGTCAGTACCGTAGTTGTTCCCGCTATTGTTTTTACAGGCGAGGCAGGAGGCTCCTGAGCAGTGCTTACATACACTTCGTAATTTTCTGCTCTTTCAACGGCTATCCAGTGCAAGGTTATAAGGCTATCTTCCGCCTTAACAACTGGAGTGCCGGGAGCCTGGGGTCTTGTATTATTCTGAGAAACTCCGGCAACATTTTCCAGCTTTATTTCAACTTCCGTAATCAACGAAACAGTACCGTCAAAAACAAAACTGTACACACAGCCTGCCTCAAAACTTACAATGGAACCTGAAAACATCTTGTAATCAGCGCCTACTAATAATTGATAAGGAGAGACCGCTCCCGGGTTGATCGTATACTGCGCCCGTTCCCCGCTGTTTACCAACGCGGCAGATGAATTGTCAGGTGATAGAATGCTGGTTCCCCTATGTAATTGAAAAGAATATGATGAATTATTTTGTATTAAAAGATAACTGGAATTTGATAACAATGTATCCGGTGATGAAACTGTTTCATCAAGCTTTGGTATGGTGATATTGGTTTTTGTATTAGCGTCAATTCGTACCGCTGTTTGATCTTTTCCTATTTCTGGAACATAGTTTATAGTAAAGCCGCTGATACCTTTAAGGTTTACACGATATGAAAAATAAAAAGGAACGGAAACGCCGGGTGTCCATTCAATTTCCTCAGAAAGCCGTCCCGCCGGAACTTCCGCTATTTTGTCCTCTTCTCTTCTTTGGTAATTGTCATAAACCGCAATGGCACTGATACCTTGGGTATTATCAAAAACAATAGTTGTGTTCTGTTGTGGGTTGTCAGGCTTATTATTCGGATGATTAGTTGCCGGATCAGGGCAAGAAACCATCAGACCAGTCACTACCGCAATGATTAAAAACCGCTTTATCATAGAGGACTCCTATTTAATTTAAATAACAAAGTTTTCTCTCTTTATTATTTTTCTTTACCAAGTACCGCCTAATTCGCTTGAGGGAATATCTGTTGTGTTGCTGATATAAGCCTTTAAGTTACCGTCATTGTGGCTTCCGGTAACGGTTACTGTGTACATCTTGTCCCGTTCAATGGTCTTCGTTGTAACCACAGTAGCGTCAGTTGCGCTTGTTTGTAAGGCAACTTCAAAACCAGACGGTCCGAATTTCCAGTTTGCAACTTCTATTGAATCTACATATTTGTTTCCTTCTCCCGCTTTTGGCATATTTATCTGGAAGGTTTTGGGATTGCCGCTCATAATATTTTCAAGACCTGACGCTGTTTTGTGAACATTGGTTCCTTCAACAAACCTGATTCCGCCTGATGTGGTTTGATTATTGACATATACCCATGCGGCTCCTGATGTAAATACTGTTGACTGCAAGAGTGTTTTTAAATTCATTGTTGCCGAAGTTGTCCCCTCGCCAAAAGAATATGATTGAAACCACGCATAATTGGAACCGGTTCCCTTGGGATATACAGTTTCTACTACGTCGCGGGTTTTATTGTACCGCTTGAAGACCGGGAAAATATTATAATTACCGTCTTGCAATTTAAGGTTTGTATTGAGCATACCTGCCGGAGCATAACCCAATGTTTCTCCCGCTACTCCGTTTACACGAAGTTCTACATTGATACTGGTTGATGCGTTGATGATTTCCAGTGTATTGTTTCCGCCAAGACCTTCGGCAATTTCGTAAACAACCGTATTATCTCCGCCTTTATTGTAGAAAACATATACGCGGGTAAAAGGGGTATTTTTCTGGGAACTAAGATTACTCTTGTTCGCGTTGTACTGAGCTTCTGTAAGTATAATCATGGGAAAATCTTTAGTTACATCAAACAGTGTCGGATCTTTTGGCAGTCCATGATTAGTAGAATGCGCTGGAATGCCGCCTATCAATTTCTCGGCAATTAGGTCGCCTTGAAAAGCCACCAGCCGCTCGCCTGTATTATTCCGTACCAAAATTGAATAATCAGTATTGTGGCTGGTAAAATCCGGTCCCGAATCCGTACCGGGATTATCATCTGTATTACAGGAAAATACCATGATTAATGTCAATAAAACCGATATAAACGCTACAGTTTGTTTTATGTTTTTCATAAAAAACTCCTTCTTTTTATAAAATGATTAGAGACATAATTATGTCTCTATGCCATTATATACACATAATTAAGTATTATCAATAAATAAATGACATAATTATGATATTTTTCCGTTACATGACTGATTTTTCGCGGCGTTTACGTTCCGAAATTGAATATATAGGTTTAAATCAAAAAGAATTTGCCGCAAAAGTGGGCATTAAAAAACGGGCTTTGGACACATATTTAAGAACACAACAATCCATGCCGCCTGCCGACACTGCGGTAAAAATAGCCTCAGTCCTAGGTGTCTCAGTCGAATATTTGGTAACCGGCAAGGAATACAAGAAATCTATAGATATTTCCGCCTATCTGCAATTCAGGGACATTTTGGACGATTTGGCAGTTTTACCCGATGAAATTCTAGGTACTCTTAAAACAGTAATAAAAACTTTTGCGGAAAATGAACGTAAAAAATAGCCTATTTTTTAATTAAGAAAATAACAATAACTTAGTTATTATGCAAGTAAATCTTCGCCCTATGGGCTCGGTTGATGTTCAAGACGAATCTGCACGGATTGTTTTTAAGTTTAGAGTATGCCAAATGCCAAGAGCGAAGTTTCTATATTTTTCTTACAAAAAAAGAGGTCTTAGACAGTTAAGTCAATATTCTGCCCAAGATTGGGATCAGGTACAGGTGCGGTTGAAGTGTTATCCACAGCTTGCGCTTGTTGTTTTGCCGTATCAGGTTCCATTGCCTGTACTTGTACTGCGGCTTGTTCCTGCACATTCGCCTGACTCATGTCTACTGATAATGGTTGTATATCCATATCTACAATATAATATCGTCTTTGTAAAAAAACAAGCAGAAAACTCTAAATAATATAAAAATATATGAGTTAATATTGTTCGCTTTTAAACAATTTATCCGTAAAATTACGGACAGACGCTAATTGCCGATTATTATGTTATACTACCCCCATGTCCCTTAACTGGAAAGAAATAAACTTGATCCTCGAAGAACTCGCCCTTGAGGGAGCGCAGATTCAGAGCGCCGTGCAGAGCGCGTTTGACGTGATAATTCTGCGTCTGCATAAAAAAGGGGAAACAAAACAATTGCTTGTTTCGCTAAGTCCCGGCGCGTGCAGACTGCATGAAACATTCCGCGCCGTACCAAAAAGCGATAAGCCACTGCGTTTTGCCCAATTTTTATCGTCAAAAATTGTAAACGGCTGGGTAACGGAAGCGGCGCAGCTTGAAGACAACCGCATTGTGCGGATAACCGTAAAAAGAACAATATCTGCCGATGATGAGGACAGTTCTCCTCAAACCGCTATTTACAAACTGTACATCCGTCTCTGGTCAAACGCGGCGAATTTTATCGTTACCGACGACAACGGCGTTGTGTTAGACGCCATGCGCCGCCTGCCCAAGCGCGGTGAAATCACAGGCGGGAATTATTCGCCGGAAAACATCGAAACAAAACCTGTCAAAATAAAACCTGATAGCGAAAATGACATTCTCTCCCGTAAAATACGCTCCTATGAAATTTGCACCCTCCCCGGCGAAGGTTCCTTCAATAAAAAAATTGATGAGTTTTACGCCGCGCAGGGAGGCTCTCTTTCACTTGAATCATTAAGGGAACAGGCAAGGAGAACCTGCGAAGGCAGTATTGGCAGAATCAGCGCGGCGCTTGAGCGGCTTAGGGAAAAAGAAGCGTCTTTTACAGACGCGAACCGGCTTAAAAGTTACGGTGATATTATTCTTTCCAACATCGCGAATATTAAGCCGGACGATAAATGGCTGGAAACTCAATATTGCGGCGAAAATATTCGCATTGAGCTTGAGCCGCGCGTCAGCCCTTCGGCGCAGGCGCAGAAATACTATGAACAGTACCGCAAAGCGAAAAACGGGCTTGCGGATATTCAAAGAGAAATCGAAAACGGAGAGCGGGAACTTAAAGAAGTAACGGAACGGTTAGAACGTTTGTTATGTGAAACTAATCCACTGATTCTCGCGAAACTGTTAAAATCCGGAGTTTCCGCGCCTAAAGCGTCTTCGGCAAAAAAGGAAAAGGCTCGTCCGGGGCTTACATTTAAGCGCGGCGATTGGCTTATCATTGTAGGCAGGGACGCTGGTGAAAACGACGAACTTTTGCGCCGCCATGTAAAGGGGAATGATCTGTGGCTCCACGCAAGGGACTATCACGGCTCCTATGTGTTTATAAAACAGAGGGCGGGAAAATCGGTTCCGCTTGACATTCTGCTGGACGCCGGCAGCCTTGCGATTTTTTATTCAAAAGGCAGGAACAATGGCGAAGGCGATTTATTTTACACCCATGTAAAATATTTAAGGCGCGCCAAAAACGGTCCAAAGGGGCTTGTTATCCCCACTCAGGAAAAAAATCTCCACGTTAAAGTTGAAGAAGAACGCCTACGCTCGCTTGAAAATTGTAAGGTAACACAGTAACTTGATCTTTTCTTCCTTTGTGTCCTTCTCCTCCTTCGTGTTCTTTGTGAGAAATTTCTTTCGATTTTTTTTAACTTTTCTTGCCAGCTACACCATCAGCAAGTGAATCCATATCAACTTTTTCAACCTCGTCCATAAGGCTGCCGCGATGCAGAAAAGCATTGAGTTTTTTAAGATATTCTCCCAAGTGAAAAAAGTGATTTTTCTTTAATCCCTGTAATTCTTCATCAACCTGAGAAAGTTTATTTTGAATCGCTTTTGTCTTGCTGGTGTTATTGTAAATAGCAATACCTATCGCGACAATCGCACCCAGGATTGAAGTAAAATAAGGCGCTAACACTTTAAGCAATTCAATATTCATATTAATAATTATGGCAGAATTAATGAAAATTTTCAACTTTGTGTCCTTCTCTTCCTCCGTGTTCTTTGTGAGAAATTTTTCGAATAAATTTAACCTATAATCTTACTTTTTTTCTGTTTTTTCCTTGCATACGGCTCCGGCAAACACTAGAGTTAATATATGGAAGCTTTGCTCGCCCAAAAAAGGCGGATCCGCAGCCCGGTTGGAGCCGGAATGTTTTATCCCGAAGAAAGGAAGGAAATTCTCGATTACCTAAGGTCATTTGACTTGGAAGAAGGGCAAGGCGGCTGCGCACAGGCTATTATCGCTCCCCATGGGGCATGGAGTTACTCAGGAAAACTGGTCGCCAAGGCTTTTTCTTCGGCAATGGGCAGAAGCGGCAGCATCAAACGTGTGGTCATTTTAGGGCCAATCCATGATAAAAGGGAAAAAGGGCTGTTTTTATCAAATTCTCACTCTTTTCATACCCCTATTGGGAATATTCCCGTTGACAGGGAAATGTCCGAAGAATTGGAATTTCACGGTAATTTCTTTGAAATCAATGATATTCCACACCTCGGAGAACACTCAATAGAAATCCTCCTGCCTTTTGTAAAATACTGCTTCCCCGACGCGTCAATTGTCCCTATTTTGATGGGGCAGCCAAAGGCTCAGTATATTTACGATCTTGCTCAGTCTTTAAAAGCCGTTATTACGCCCGTTTTAAACGAAACATTGATAGTTGTTTCCTGTAATCTTTCCTGTAATACCGATCAAAAGACGGCGCGGCTTTCCGCCAAAGAAGTTTTGCGCCTTTTCTTTGAAAAAGATTCCTCCGCTCTGGCTTCCGCCATTTTAGAGGGACGCCTTAACGCCTGCGGCGGAGCGTTGGTCGCCGGTTTATTTGAGAGCGGTCTGCTCGACAAGACCCATGCCTGTTCCGCCGATGACAGCATGGTCAGCGCCATCAGCGCGGAAAACAACACAGTCTATTACAGTGAACTATCTTACATATAAGATGAGAATTTTCAAAAAAACAAATGTAAGTTTCTTTAAGTTCCTAAAATATGTCGATATTATAAGGTATGCGTAAGATTTATTTTCTTTTATTTGCTTTACTGTTTATAACATGTAAATCACAGCCGGTTATTCCGGAGCCGCCTATTGATATTAAGGTAGTAGACCCTGAATTTAAAGTTATTTCAATCTATATAATTCAAGCCGATCTTGTCGTTACTGAATTTGAGGCGGTTATTAAAATTGACAATCCAAATGACTTTGCCTCTGTCCTGTCGTCAATAAAATATGAATTATACGGCAATAATTTTTATTGGGCGGACGGAGTTGCCAAGGATATTTTAAATATTCCGGCTAATAGTTCATGCGAAACCAAGTTTCGTTTTTCGATGAATTTTATCAATACAAACAGAAAGCTTTTAGACGATGTTATCGCCATGAGGCAGATTAGGTACCGTTTTAAAGGACAGGCCGACGTGAAGTTTGATATTCCCAAAGTTCCTGTTTATACCGTCAATTTTGATTGTTCCGGTCTTTCTGACGTGAAAAAGAAAGCGGATTAGCGGTTTGTAGAAAATAAATATTTTAAAGAAATTTACCACGAACCACACGAACCAGGAGCGAACCAAGAAAGATTAGCGTGGAATATTTAGATTAGCATGATAGAAAGCGTGAATTTAAAGGTTCTTGTCCGAAGGCTAAGTGTGAACTTCACGAATAAGATAACGAACAAAAACCCCTAACCACCTGCTCTCGTCTTATGCGTATATCAGTGGTAAGCTCAAATCTCTATTGGTTCGTGTGGTACGTGGTAAAAATCATTAATATTCACTAAAGGGAAGAACTGCGTCAATGCTTGTTTTGCCGGTTAGTGACATTATTAGTCTGTCCAGGCCTATTGCTACGCCTGAACAAGACGGAAAGGTTTCAAATATTTTCCAGTAATCATGATCTACATTGTGGCGTACAATGGCGGTTTTGTTTTTTTCGGCTTCTTCGCTAATAAAAAAATCTTTTACAGCTTGAGGATTGTTTTCTTCTGAATAACAGTTTGCAAGTTCTATGCCGTTGCAGTACAATTCCCAGCGTTCTACCGTGCGTCCGTTAGGTGATTTTTTGGCAAGGCATGGGACAAAGGCGGGGTAATCAATGAGGGCTACGGGTTTTTGTGACTTTATTTGCGGTTCTACGGCGTGGATAAAGATTAAATCGTAAAGCTGATGTACTGTCATGCCGGGCATAGGCTCAAGCCCCAACTTACGAGCTTGTTCTTCCATAGCATTAGGTCCTTCTTCCGCTGTCTTGAAAAGGTCAAAGCCCGCCCATTTTGCAAATGCGTCCGCTACTGTAATGCGTTCAAAACTGTCCGCTTTAATGACTGAATCTTCGGCTAAGCGCAAAAAAAGTTCTTCCGTCAGCGCGAGTGAATCCATATAATTGGCGTTCATTGTGTAATACTCAAGCATTGTAAATTCGCTGTTGTGCAAATGACCGCAGGATTCGCCGTTACGGAAACATTTACATATTTGATACACATTTACATTGTGTTGCGCGATTATTTTTTTCATCCAAATTTCAGGGGAGGGAATCAGCCAAAGAGGACGGTTTTCTTTTTTACTTCTATGCGGGAAAATACGCTCGGTCTGAAAAACTTCCAGGCAGGATTCCGGAATTAGATCGCCGCACAGAAGCGGAGTGTCCAGTTCAAGATAATTCTTATTGTCAAAAAAAGAGCGTACCTGCCTGATGATAGCCGCTCTTCTTTGAAGCATGTCTAAATCCATAAATTAACTCCCTTGTTATACCATATTTTTATGATATGTAAAAGAAGCGCCAGCCTCCTTTGTGTGCGCTTATAATTGACAAAGACAGAAAATGTAATTATAATAATGTTGTCTTTATATTAAGGTATTTATATGACTAATGAAAAATCTTCAACTTCACCCAAAATAGGCCTTTTCGTCTTTTGGATAATTTTAATTGTAGCTGCAGGTTCTATCGCTTTAATTATAACAAGTTTAAGGGTTGGTCAGCAAAATGATACTACTTATGGAAATGTATATAAAAAATTCATCAACTCCTGGGGCGGCGAAATAAGTATTATTCCGTCCGATTTTTATTTTGAGGAAGAATATACAGAAAAAGAAAACAATGTAGAAATAATAAAATTCAGAAAACATTATTTAGTTCCTGATTCAATAGCGGTGAACTCCGCTATTGATTTAGACAAGAAACGGGAAGGACTCATCTTTTTTAATTCTTTTCTTGCGGATATAGACAATGAATATATTCTGACAAATAATACGTCATTTCAAAATAATTTATTTGTAAAATTTAAACGTCCTGAAAACGCGAGTATACTCTACGATTATCTTGTTATTATTGACAATAAAGCGCTTGACGTTGAAATCAGGATAGACGAACCGTTTATTTTGCTTCCGGAGTTTAACCAGAATCAAAAGGTTAAGATAAAGGTTTTATTTAAAACCAAGGGCATCGACGTTTTAAAATATAAATTAGCCGTATATAACAAATATATTATACAATCATTCAAATCCGTTTATAACATAAACACGTCAAAATATAATTTATTGCAATTTGGGTTACCGCATGAGATTACAAAAAACGGGACAGGCGAACAATTGGCAATTGAAATGAATAATTTTAATACCAACCAGGATGTTGGAATTACATTCATATCAATAATTAACGATCTTGATCAAATAGAAAGATTGATTAGATTCTCTCCCGTTTCTTTATGCCTGTTTATAACGCTCGCTTTTATTTTATCACAAATGAACAATGTAAAATTTCATCCTGTGCATTATTTATTTATCGCGATAATTAATGTTTTATATTTCTTGTTTATTTCATATATAATAAGATTTATTAATATATTTTATACTTTAACTTTTACTTTTTTACTGACATCGGCAATGTATATTTTATATATTCCAAATGTAACAAATAAAAAATTTGCTTTTAAGATATTAGCCCCTTATCATTTTGCATTAACAACAATACTTTCAGTAATATTTTTACTGCCCATATACCGCGGCATTTCCTTAATAATATTTTTGTTTGTAGTTTTTTTGTCGATTATGATTCCTATCGGGAAATCCGATATTTCAAAATGGCCGATATTTTCAAGCAAAGATAAAGTGGATTAATTCTATTTTTTTACCACGAACCAACACGAACTTTTTGTATATATCTTGTCGTATCCATGCTCTATTGATCTTTTTTATATATTCTCCCCAGTGACAGTCGCTTTTTCCTGAGAGACACCGTAAGCGTTTTCGCGGCTTCGCAGTGCATTTATTTAGCGAGTTCGTGGTAAAAATTCTTCACTTTATCATCCGCAGTACCGCTTCCTTCCACTTCCTGCCGCGATCAAACTCATTCAAAAACATCCCAAAACTCGCGCACCCGGGAGAAAGCGCGACAATATCCGCGCCCGACGCATTGTCTATTGCGCAACGGATGGCTTTTTCCAAGTCGTCAAAAGGGCCGTTGTAAGAAACATTGTTTTCGCGTAATAATAGGATGAGTTTTGCGCTGCCTGTGCCTTCAAGAAGGATGACTATTTTTGCTTTTTTGGCGGCATTTGCTAGTGGAGAGAAATCAAGATTTTTGTCAGTGCCGCCTGTAACAAGGACTAAGCCTTCCTGTGTTACGGAAGGCTCGGTTAACGCTTCGACGCAGGCGGCGGCGGCTTCGGGGATTGTGGCGGCGCTGTCGTTGTAATAGCGAATTCCTGCGGCTTCATGGAAAAATTCCAGGCGGTGTTCAATACCGGGGAAGGTTGAAAGAGCGCCGCGGATGGTATCCGCTTTTCCGCCGAGAGAGAAAACCGCAAGAGCCGCGCAGAGCATATTTATTTTTTGATGACTGCCGGGAGTCAGTACTTGCCGCGGAACCAATTCTGTAATTTCATCGGGTACTCCTTCCCGGTTAAGAAGACGCGCAATGCCGCGCCCGCTTGAATCAATGCATCCGCCGCTTTGCCCATTGCTTAACGCATAATGTATATCGCGCTCTAATGACCAGATAAGGGGGCGCGCTTTTGTTTCGGCGCGGAAACTTTTTCCCCAATCATCGTCTCCGGCGATTGTTACGCAGCTTGAGTCCTGGCCGCGGTAAATATTCCGCTTGTCGTCAATATAGGCTTCCATTGACGCATAACGGTCAAGGTGATCATGCATAATGGATGTTAAAATTGCCGCTTTTGGTTTTAACAGCGGCTGCCCGCCTGAGTTTACATAATTTTTTATGTCTCCCAACTGGAAACTTGAAAGTTCAAGAACAACATCGTCATTTTCCGTCAGTTCGTCTAAAAATGTTAACGGGGAGACTGTGATGTTTCCGCCAAGAAACGCTTTGCCGGCTTTTCTGTCCTTTGAAAGAATCCAGTGGAGGGCGGAGGACGTTCCGCTCTTTCCCTTGGTTCCCGTCACCGCAAAAAGCCTCGCCTTGGATTCTGCCAGGAACAGGGAAAGATCGGTTTCTATTTTTTTGGAAGCCGCCAAAAAATGCGAGTCCGGTTTTACGCCGGGATTTTTTATTACAATATCGGCATTTTTAAAATCATCAATTTCATGCTTTCCTAAAACATAATGAACCGCGGAACATCCAAATTTTTTACAAGCCGAGTCCAATTCATTAATCGACGGCATAAGAGTTTTTTCGTCTCTAAGGTCGGTAACCGTAACTTGAGCTCCGCGCCTAAGCAGAAAAAGCGCGGATTGAAGTCCTCCGCCGTGCAGGCCAAGTCCCATTACTAACGCTTTTATTCCTTTATAATCCATGCTATCTTAATACCATGCCGATACTTATATGTAAACAGGTTAGTTATGAATCAAAATGAAATTTGCGGATTTATGCCGTTATTTGACGACATGGGGCAGCCGATTAATTTCGGCTGGGCAAGGCAGGATTACCTCTCTTACGACCCGGCGCTTGTTTATGCGGCAAGGCACAGGTTGTCGGAATCGGATCGATACATAGTGCATACCCCGACTCACATGGTTGTCTTTGAAATAAGGGACGACGGCTGGCTTGGATATATGAGTATTTCCGTTATCTCGCTCAGGGACAGAAAACGTTCTACTCAAACTTTTAAAACATGGCTGCCTCTTGGCTCCTATAATATGCCTGTCAGCAGTAAAGCGGGCAATATTCGCTGGCGCGTAAAAAAAACACACCTTGATTTTATTTGCATGGACGGCGGGGCAAGGATCATTAAAACCGATATTCCGAAATTTGGAAGGCATCGAAGTTTGAGGGGCGAGTTGGTTTTAAGCGAATTTGACGAGTCTCAGTCGCTTGTAACAAGCCAACAATGGAGAAATGAAAAATACGCGTTTAGATACACATGCAGTTCACCCTGTTTTTTTGTCGAGGGGGTGATTCAATTTGGCGGTACTGAAATTATTTTTACCCGCGGGAACGCATGGGGTATCCTGGACTGGAACAGATGCGCCCGCCCAAAGGCCGATATTCGCTATTGGGCGGCGGCTTGCGGAATAAGCGACGGTAAACAGCTAAGTTTCTGCGTTGGTTACAGTTGGGCGGATTTTTCTCAGGGGACAGAAAACGGCTTTTTTGTGGATGGGAAACTGCATAAACTCGACCAAGTGACTTTTCATATTCCTCTTTCTGACTGGCTCTCCCCCTGGCGTTTTACAAGCAACGATAACAGGCTGGAAATGACATTCCAGCCTCATCAGGAAAGAATCGACCGCCGCAGCATGCTATTGTATAATTTTACACGCCGCCAGGTTTGCGGCTTTTTTTCGGGGAAAGTACAGTTGGACGACGGCTCTTTTCTGGAATTCCAGAATTTAACAGGCCTTACAGAGCGTATTAAAATGCGGTATTAAGGCTATTTTTGTTTATTTTTAATTAAAAACCTATGTTTTAATGTATCTATTTTTTTGGAAATTAAGTATAATTTATGATAGGGAAGGTATATGCGGAAATTTCTATACAACTGGCAATTTTACTCATACGGGCACGAACAATACCAGATATGTATGAATAATGCTTTTGTAAATAACTTGCAAAGTTTACGGCAGGGAAATACGCTTGTCGCAATTTCTACCATTATATACGCATTTGTACCAATAATAGAAGGCGATATAAATTTTTTTAAAATAGGTTATTGTTTTATAGTCGCCGGCATAGCTATACTTATTTCCCTGTATGCAAATTATGTCACGCAGTTAATCAATGTAAAAAACAGCCTGGTTTATTTTTTAATTTCGTTGTTCTACGCAAATATAATGATTTTTGGCATTTATCAAAGCGTTTGGTCAACTCCGGACAGGCCGGCATCTCTTGTTTTTGTTATTTTTGTAATTGCCCTTTTATTGTTTATTAATCCGCCGAAATTCAACCTTATCCTTACATTGAGCTCGACGGCCATTTTTATTATTTCCACAGTTATTATTAAAGACTATAGCTGCTGGATTTATGACGTTGTGCATGTAGTTATTGCCAGCGCCCTCAGTTTGTTTTTTAGCTGGCACATATCTAAATTACGAATGGGGATGGAAATAAGCACAACCCAGCTTGAGGAAGAGCGCAACAAGTATGAAGACCAAAGTATTACGGACGAGTTGACACAGCTTAGAAACAAGCGCGACTTTACAAACACTTTTCAAAGGTATCTTTCAACTTACCGGTCTTCTGACGACTGGTTATGTGTCGCTATCGCGGATATTGATTTCTTTAAATATTACAATGACCACTACGGACACCTTAAAGGCGATGATTGTCTGCGTATCATAGGCGAGGTATTAAACTGCATAAAAGACGATTTGGGCGTTTATACGGCAAGAGTCGGCGGCGAGGAATTTGCAGCGTTGTGGTTTGAACAGGAAATCGGCCATGTTGATGATGTCATCACTCATTGGATGAATTCAATAGACGCAAGAAAGATTCCGCATGAAAAATCAAGAGTTAACGATTATATCTCTATGAGTATTGGCGTATACATTTCCCGTTGCGGAGCTTACCATGAACCAAAAATCCTGTACGATCTGGCGGATAAAGCGCTTTATACCGCGAAACGTGGCGGTCGTAATTGCGCCATTATAAACGGCGATGATATTAAAGAATACAAAATCACCATAAAAGAAGATTGAGTATTCAAAGGTGATTAATCCAATATGAATCTTGAAGCGTTTATTTTAGGCTGTGGCGGTATGATGCCTCTTCCAAACAGGCACCTGACATCCGTATTATTAAGGAGGGAAGGCGAACTTTTCCTGTTTGACTGCGGAGAGGGAACCCAGGTTTCTTTGCGCCGTCTTAATCTGCGGTGGAAAAAAATCTCCGTTATTTTTATTAGCCATACTCACGCCGATCATGTCACCGGTATTCCGGGCCTTCTGATGCTTTCATCCCAGGTTGACAGGGACGATCCTCTTTATATAATAGGTCCGCCGCGTATCGCCGAATATATAGAAACCAACCGGCGGGTGCTGGATATGTACATTAATTATGAAATAATCGTAAAAGAAATAACGTCTCCCGGTATTGTGTACAAGGGGGACGGCTTTCATGTAAGGTGTTTCCCTCTGTCGCATACCAAGCCCTGTTACGGTTATGCTCTGGAAGAAGATATGCGCCCTGGAGAGTTCTTTCCGCAGAAAGCGCAGGAACTGAATATCCCGATGGGAAAATTATGGGGCAAGCTCCAGAAGGGCGAAGCAATTCAAACTCCCGACGGCAGAGAAGTGCGTCCCGAACAGGTTGTAGGCTCAGCGCGGCAGGGGCGGAAATTTTCCTTTGTTACCGACTCTCTTGCCCTGCCGGAAATTTCCACCCATGTCATCGGCTCCGATCTTTTTGTCTGCGAAGGGATGTTCTCCCAGGATTTAGCGGAAGACGCGCATGAAAAAAAGCACATGACAGCGGCTGAGGCGGCAAAATTAGCCTCTTCTTCGCAGGGCATAAAAAAATTGGCGCTGATTCACTACAGCCCCCGGTACACAGATTACGAATTAAAACAACTCCTTACCGAAGCGCAGGCAATTTTCCCGAATACCGTACTTACCAAAGACCGTAATATCTTTCCTATAGAATATTTGGACAGCTAAAATATAGAAGAATTTTAACCACGAACCACAGAGAGAAGAATTTTACCACGAACCATAGAGAGAAGAATTCTACCACGAACCACACGAACACTCACGAACCTAGAAAGCGGCGAGATTTACTACAGTTATACTCGTAGTAGAAAGATATATGGATCAAGGTTTTTTGTTCGAGAACTTAGCGTGGAACTTTACGATAAGATAACAGACAAGAACCCCCAAAATCTTACGCTCTCGTCTTACTCTCTTATTAGTTGTAAACTCAAATCCCTCTTGGTTCGTGGTGGTTCGTGTGGTTCGTGGTTAAGATTTTTTCTCTTTGGTTCGTGGTAGATCTTCTTCGTTCCTTTGTGTTCTTTGTGTGAAGTCTTCCCAATATTGATTAAATTTGCTAATATGAAAATATGACTAACGCAAAAATAGAGGTAAAAAACCTGTCTAAACAATACGGAGATGTGCAGGCGGTTACGGACGTTTCCTTTTCCGTCGGGGATCAGCAGGTGTTGGGTTTTCTCGGTCCTAATGGAGCGGGTAAAACTACAATTATGAAAATCCTCACCGGTTTTCATTTTCCGTCAAATGGGACGGCTTATGTAGACGGTATTTCCGTTGAAGAACAGCCGTTGGAAATTAAAAAGCGGATTGGGTATCTGCCGGAAAATGTGCCGCTCTACGGGGACATGACCGTTGACGAGTACTTAAATTTTGCCGCACAAGCGCGATTTATTCCCGTACAGGAGCGCAAGGCGGCAATTAACGCAAGCCTTGAAGCGTGCGGTCTTGCTCATTACCGCAGTCGCAAGATAGAGACGCTCTCCAAAGGGTATCGTCAGCGCGCCGGTTTATCGCAGGCAATCCTTCACGACCCGCCTATTTTAATCCTTGACGAACCGACTACAGGCCTTGACCCGAACCAGATTATTGAAATCCGTTCTCTTATTAAAGAGCTTGGAAAGCGCAAGACTGTAATTCTTTCCACGCATATTTTACAAGAAGTTGAGGCAATTTGCACTCAGGTTCTAATTATTAATGAAGGGCGCATTGCGGCGCAGGGCAGCCCGGAAGAGATTGCCGGCACCATGAAGGGAGGCGACACCTGGGAACTTATCTTAAAAGGAGCGGGTTACACTATTGATACGGGCGTTGTCGGCGGCAAGCTGCCGTTGTTAGGTGATATTTCCAATGTGTTGATAGATAACGCTGCGGACGGATGTATTTGCGCCAATTTCTTTGTTCCGGCGGGACCGGAAGGAGAAAATCCCGGAGAGCGCATTTTTGATTGGGCGGTAGCGCAGAATTTAAAAATACTCGGCATGAGCAGAAAGAAAATCAGCATAGAAGACATCTTTGTAAAACTTACAAGCGATGAGAAAAAACATAATCAAAATCAGGAACAGGAGGCGCAGTAAATGAAAAAATATATTCCGTATCGCGCCCTGACTTTGGCGCGCAAAGAAATTTTTCAGTATTTATACGCGCCGGCTTTTTACGGCGCCGCCGTATTCTTCCTTCTGGCATGCTCAATATGGCTGTTTTTTTTCCAGCGGTATTTTTCGGCGGATCAGGCTACCCTACGCCCTTATTTCGGCATTTTTCCAATCGCTTTTATTTTTGTAGTTCCCGTGATCACGATGAAAAGCTGGGCGGAGGAAAGAAAAACAGGCACCGTTGAACTGCTGTTAACCATGCCATTCACGGAATGGGATCTTGTACTGGGAAAATTTTTCTCCGCGATCTGCATGCTTTTCTCCATACTTATATTAACTATACCGCTTCCGCTAAGCCTGCTAAGCATGGGGAGTTTTGACGCGGGGACTGTTTTTTGCGAATACCTTGGAGCGTTCTTGCTGTGCGCAAGCGCGACCGCTTTGGGATTGTTGTTGTCCTGCCTTTCTAAAAGCCAGGGCGGTGCGTTTTTGGGAACTTCGGTTGTTTTAATGGTTGTAATGCTTATTAATAATATTACATTTGTATTTAACCTTCCGAATTGGCTTGCGCAAAGCATCAACTTCTTTTCGCTTACCTTTCATTTTGAAAGTTTTTCCAAAGGCTTAATTGATTCAAGAGACCTTGCGTTTTTTATTTTAAGCGCCGCGTTGTTTTTGTTTATCAACACAAGGGTTATCCTTTTTAGGAAATGGAGATAGCGGAATATGACAAAAAAACAAGTTATAATTATTACGGCGTTATCTGTTATCGCTTTTATTCTGGCATTAATGGTCAGCGGACATTTATGGCTGCGCCTTGATTTAACAAAAAACAAAGCTTATACTATTTCTAAAGTTTCGCGTAACCTTTACAAGGAATTATCTGATCCTGTAAATATCACTTATTATCTGTCGAATAAACTTAAAACGATTGTTCCCGCGCCCGGCGAAATTGAAGACACGTTAAGGGAATACGCCGCGTATTCACGCGGAAAAATCCGCCTTACTGTCCGCGATCCGTTAAAAGCCGGCCTATCAAAAGCCGACGAACTTGGCCTTCAACCGAGGCAGGTGCAGACTGTGGAACAGGATAACGCAAGCCTTATCACCGTATATTCAGGCATAGTTATCGAGTATCTTGACAGAATGGACGTTCTGCCGTGGGTAATTTCCACGGATACTCTTGAATACGATCTTACGTCAAGAATACGCTCTCTTGTTAATGACAGCGAACGATGGTTAGGAGTAATAGTAGGCGACAATTTCCGGCAATGGAGGGAAGATTTCGGCTATCTTGAGGCGACGTTAGCTGAAGCAGGTTACATGACGCGTTTGCTTTCCATAGGCGATGATATTCCCGATAATTTGCCGGCGCTCTTTGTGCTTGGAGGCGCGGAAGACATGGATGACTGGGCGCTTTACCGTATTGACAGATATATACAACAGGGCGGAAAAGTTCTTTTTGCCGTAAAAGGAGTTTTCATAGACACTATCAGCGGTTCTGTAGAGGCAAGGCTTCATCCAAATCAAACGTTACTCGAAATGATAGCTTCTTACGGCGTAATTATAAGGCAGGAACTCGCGCTTGACCGCAACGCGCTTACATTGCAGTATTCGACAAGGATGCCAAACGGCGCAACCCAGTTTAAGATTATACGTTATCCGCTGTGGATTGGCGTTTTAAAAGATAACGGTAACGACAAACATCCTGTAAGTTCGACTTTTACCGGCCTTGATCTTTACTGGGCAAGTCCGCTTGAGTTGGCCCCGCCTTCTTCCGTTGAAGCGGTTTCTCTTTTTACAAGCACTCCTCAGGGCTGGTCTATGAGGCAGGCTTTTTATACCAATCCGGAAATACCTTATATGCTTGAAATGGAAACAAATGATACAAAGGGGGTAAAGATACTTGGAGCCGCGTTAAGCGGAACCTTCCCGAGTTTTTTCAGGGGAAGCCCAAAACCTGCGCGCGAAGGCTCTGGAGAAGAATTGCCCGATATGCCTGATAACGCGAAGGAGTCGCGGATAATTGTTGTAGGGGATACTGATTTTGCCACCAATATGATCAATGCGACACAGGCTAGGCACAACCTTGATTTTCTTCTTCGCGCCGCGGACTGGCTTGCAAATGATGATGATATAATCGGCATACGGAGCAGGCAGCCGCAGACAGGCCGCTTTGATAAAATAACGGATCCATCAAGCCGCGCCGCCGTAATGAAATTAATTCAGATTTTAAATATCGGCTTTATTCCGCTTTTGGTAATTATCGCGGGTCTGCTTATCGCTTCAAGACGTATAGCGCGCGCGAAAAACGCCGAATTAAAATCCGTAAAGGAGAAAGACGATGACATATAAAAACCGGCTTATTTTTCTTGGGACGTTGATTGGAGTATTAGCGGTAACATATATAGCAAGCGTTATTTTTACTTCTGATATCGGCTATAAATCATCATCATATACATGGCTGGATTCAAAGACAGCCGAAAAAACAATCAGAATTGTCATAAAAGACGCGGATAATGAAATTGAACTGAAAAAGAAAAACAACCAGTGGTTTGTTTCGCATAACGGACTTGAGTTCCCCGCGAAACAACTGCGGGTGGAAGATTTTTTAAAAATCCTTACAATCCGCTCCGCATGGCCTGTGCGCTCTACAAGCGCTTCCACTCATGAACGTTTTGGTTTGGAACAATCCGCTTCTAGGGTAACAATTTACGGAGAGACTGTCCTTCTTGATTTAATAGCGGGCAATGAAGACATTTATAAAAACGAAATATATTTGCGTAAAGCCGGGCAGAACGAAGTCCGAGCGGGAGATAATGCGATTAAGTCTTATATTTCAAGTCCTGTTAACAATTGGTACAACTTAAGGCTGATTCCTGAGACAGAAAACGGAAACATTGACATAAGCGGAGTGCAAAGATTGTCGGTTTACACGCCGCAGGAGACGCAGATTTTTTCACGAAAAAACAGAAAATGGGAAATCTCCGGCATCAGCGTTACAAATCCGGATCAGAGCGCGATAGATTCATATATCCGCCAGATATTAACTGTCGAAGGCGATAATTTTGAAGACTCAGTCAACAGCGCGGATCCGATGTTTGACAAAACAAGCATTGTGCTGGAATTAGGAAACGGCCGTATTATTACTATTCGTTTTAGCGACGCGGATGAAAACGGAAGGCGGTTCGCCCATGTAAGCGGCAAAGATTATATTTACTCTATTCCGACATGGCAGGCGGACAAGCTTTTTAAGAGCGCATCTACTTTTGAGACGCAATAAAAGCCCGGTATTTATCAGGATCGCTTTTAAACGCTATTATCGAAGTTTTTGAATCGCTCTTTGCTTTTTTAAGCGCTTCCAAAGCTTCAAGGGTCAGGCGGTTGGCGTTACACAATCTGCCTGAACGCGTAGAAAGACCTATACAAAGACCGTAGGCCTCGGTTAAACTTTGCGGAAATCTTTCCGTTATGCGCTTATAAAATTTTTCCGACATAGCGACAGCCGCTTCAAATCCCGTTCCCGGAAGAATAACAGTGATGCCGTATTCTCCGAATTCAAAAAGCAAATCTCTTGAAGTAAAAAAAGTAACGGCTTCTTCAGCCGTCTGCCTGAAAATTTTCTCTTCGTCAATATCGGCAAAATCCATTATAAGAAGGGCTAAATCTTTTTCTGAGGATGAACATCTGTGCAATTCAGAATCCAGCCTGTCTTTAAAATATTCTTCCCAGCCAATTCCGCTTCGTGAAGAAAAAAGCCCCTTTGGCCCGGAAGGCTGCAAATCCATAATTTCATCGGATTCATCGGAGCTTTTTTCCCCGCCGGAACTTTTTTCCGGTTTGGAAACAGGCACAAAAACTGATTCTGATTTATTGCTTTTTCCCAGCAGCGACTGTATCAATAAGGTAAAGAAAGAAACGGCGAATCCTATCAGTATAAGGAATAAAGTTTCTTTCATTATTTTTATAAATTCAACATAGTCAAAAGCGTTGGCTATGCCTTTGATATTCGCGTTACGCGCGTCGGAAATTGCCAATGGTTTGTAAAGATTTTCGCTTAAAAAATAAAATTTGTTTTTAAATCTTGGCGCGTCATTTACCCAGGCGATGGCATGCCCCGATCTTTTTTCAAAAGCGTATCCGCCGTCAGGCCCTGTTATTATCAGCGCTTCCAGGCTTTTGGTAGAAGTAAGCGCGTTATTAATAGAATTATTAAAACTTTCATTCATGAACCCCTGATTCCCGGCATCCAGGGCAATGTCGGCAATACCGGAAAATTCCTGTTCCGCCGTTATTTTTCGCTCGTCTATACTTAAATAGATTCTTACCGCACCCTGAACCAGCGCGAAAAGATAGATAATTATACAAATGGCGGCAATAATTGAACCTCCGCTGGATGGCGAAGAATTTTCGGATTTTTGATTATTTATTTCCATATTTATTATTTCTCTGATATAATTATCGGAAGTTTTTATATGCAAATAAGAGATTATTCATTGCCCGCGGGCTGGTATCCCCGCGATGGAGAAGCAGTTTCCGCATTTTTATCGGAGTTTGATAATGTAAAACGCTCCTCCCGCGCCGCAATTATGCCCCATGCCGGCTGGTACTACAGCGGCAGAACAGCCGCTCTTGGGGCGGCAAGCCTTCAGCGGGACGCAGAAACTGTAGTCATTCTGGGCGGACATTTAGGCGCGGAAAATCCGCCTCTTTTCGCCATGGAAGACGCGGTAAGAACCCCCTTTGGCTCCATGCCGATAGACGCCTCTTTACGCTCCGCTTTAATAAAAGAAATTGACGGCGCGAAGGACGGCTACCGCGATAACACCGTAGAAGTTCTTTTGCCGATGGCGCATTATTTTTTCCCAAAGGCGAATTTACTGTGGCTGCGCCTTCCCGCCTCGATTGAATCCTTTGAAAGCGGAAAAACCATATCGCAAATCGCGGCGAAATTAAACCGTAAAATAGCGGTCTTTGGTTCCACAGATTTAACCCACTATGGACGCAATTACGGCTTTTCGCCGCAGGGTTACGGAGAGGCAGCCCTTCGCTGGGTTCGGGACATAAACGACGCCTCTTTTATAAAAGCGGTAGAGTCCGGCGACAGCAAAGAAGTCCTGCTCCGCGTAGAGGAGGACTATTCCTCATGTTCCGCCGGCGCGGTTTTAGGCGCGATGGGTTTTGCCGAAGCAGAAAAACTTAAAAAAGCGCGTCTTTTGGCGTATGCCACAAGCGCCGATGTAGATAAAAGCGAAGTTCCCGATTCATTTGTGGGGTATGCGGCGTTTGCGTTTGATGTTTAATTATGGAAGAATTCTAATATATTTTTAAATTTTTATATACTTTTGCAATGTTTGTGTAGTCATTGTCATTATGAAACAGATAAAGATCATTTTCAATTGCTATTTCGGCAATCAATAAGTCAATGGTACTTCTTACCGTAACTCCTTTCTTTCTGCAATTCATATATATTAAAGCCGCATTTTCGAAAGATTCTTTTCCATACCGTAAATCATAAAATGGTATTGAATCTAAATAATCCTTTAATAAGTTAAATTCCTTTTCATTTAGCGCTCCTTGTAATAATTCCTGATACACATAATAACAAATGCCAAAAGGTATTTCATTATCAACAAGATAATTCATTTTATCATAGGGTGTACCTTTTGAGCCTTTAAAATATCCAATTAGGACGGATGTATCTACTAAAATCATTTTCGCATAGCCTTATAATTATAGTCATCTCTAAATTGAACTTTGCCCCTTAAATCTTTGATATTTTTTCTTTTTCTGGTATCAACGTATTCTTTCAAGGCAATTTCTATAAGCTCTCTTTTTGTCGTTATTGTTTGCGCGTACATAAATGCCTCCTTTATCAGACTTTCATTTAATACTACATTTGTTCTCATTATACACCTCAATATACACATTATAATACACCTATTAAAATATTCAAGCGGTCAAAGAGAAGAATTTCACACAAAGAGCACGGAGGCGACAAAGAACACAAAGGGGGAAGAGGGGTTTTGTACTATTTCTTTAACTGGAATTCTCAGTCAAAAGAGAAGCCGATAATAGTTAATCTGGGACAGAACCTTGATACAAAAAGGAACATCAGTAACCTGGCAGCCTCTTAAACGTAACTTCTCAATTTGTTGATTGTAAGTTGTTGGTTTCTTAAATGGTAACATAAAAAACGTCTCCCCTGGGACATGTCACGTTTTCACGGAGAGGTGCGGGGAGTCCTGTTATTTTTATTATAGGCTTAATCCGCTAAAATTTCAAGAGAGGGATAGAACATATATTACGGGGCTTAGGGCTATTTTTGCCTTTTGCGGGCATGCTTGCGCTCCCACCATTGTCCACAAGGTGGTATCCCCACGATGAAGAGGCAGTTTCTGCATTTTTATTGGAGTTTGATAATGAAAAATGCTCGGCGCGGTTTTAGGCGCGATGGGTTTTGCCGAAGCTGAAAAGCTTAAAAAAGCGCGTCTTTTGGCTTATGCCACAAGCGCCGATGTAGATAAAAGCGAAGTTCCCAATTCATTTGTGGGGTATGCGGCGTTTGCGTTTGATGAGTAGCACTTGGAAAATACTCCTACCAGTTGACAAAAATCCCCAAAAAAGGCATAATAAACATAATGAAGCAAAAAATCACCATTAATACGCAATTTCCGACACAAAAAATGAAAGGTTTTTATCGTGATTAATTACATTCCTAAAAACTGTAACATACTCCCCTCTGACCGCGGCGCGGACGGCGAGCTAAAGCTCGCCTCATTTTATTCATCTGGGATACGCTGTTCGGCGCCGGGGCGTTTAGATTTGGTTCATCTACACGCCTTGACGGCGTGCTGTTTATAAGTGAGGAAATGGAATCGTGATTGATGACCTTTCTAAAAAATGCAAAATACCTCCCTCTGACCGCGGCGCGGACGGCGAGCTAAAGCTCGCCTCATTTTATTCATCTGGGATACGCTGTTCGGCGCCGGGGCGTTTAGATTTGGTTCATCTACACGCCTTGACGGCGTGCAT
>Ga0268262_10000234_pt1 | contig 74356 bp, 78 predicted proteins | sample TergutNc150P3_FD_190354 | JGI IMG/M metagenome (GOLD analysis project Ga0268262, IMG submission 190354) | Nasutitermes corniger P3 segment gut microbial community from laboratory colony in Florida, USA - Nc150 P3 (SPAdes) (version 2) | ecosystem: Host-associated > Arthropoda: Insects >...
CTGTCCGCGGCAGAGCCGCGGGGTATTAAACCCTTTTTTGTTCCTCCTCGCTCGGTCATGCGAAAGCAAGCTTTCGCGCGACCCTCGCTCGTCGTCCAATAAAATTGATGATTACCAGGGGGATGAAGCCTACAAGATAAGGAATCATAAGCTTGCCGGATTTGTTCACGTCATGCAGACGCCTGATCCCTACCGAAAGACTGAGGGCAATGGTTGCAAGCTGGAAAAGGGTTGCTACGATAGCAAAGAGTTTTCCAAGATATGGGATTGCCGACAGTATGCCTAAAGCGACGCTTACAATAAAAACGGCAAGCACAAACCTCCAAAACTCTTTTCGGCTTGTCCGTCCTTTGAAATCATTGAATTTTTTTACTACGGCAAGGCCGTTATCCAGTAACCCTTTAAAAAACGCTTCCATAAAATACTCCTTTAATTAAGAATTAACCACGGAGAACACGGAGGAATGATAAAATAGGATAGGCAAAAGTCGGTAAATAATGTATAACCTATCGAAAGTATCGACAGGGGAAGGCTATGGCTCGTGTCTGTGCATGGTCTACGAGACCGCCACGGAGAATGAGGAGCCAGAGCCGCATCATTCCATGGTCTACGAGACCGAATAGGAGATTGGAGCATATTTACCGAGTAGAGCCTTTGTCGATACAAGATGGGAAAGAAGAATAGTTAAAATAGTGGTTGACTTTTTATAGGAGTTTCACGGAGTAGGGAAAAAAAATCGTCCTAAAACTACCTTAGGTTCAAAAGGTGTACTCAGTGGTTATATTCTTCATTGTTAATTGTTCCCCATTCCCTTTTCTCTTACTGAATGTCGGCACTTATCCAGGTACCACCAGCACTATCAGTTAAGGTGTTTCCTTCCGGGTTCATTGTGATTGTTATATCTGCCCAACCTGTACCGGTGGCAACATCAGGACTGCGTGTATTAGATGTAATACCCAACATCTGTCCTGACCATTTTAAATTGCCCGTGCTTCTTAGATTGCGAAAAAATTGGACGCCTTCTTTATAATAGCCTTTGTCTTTTGCACTCGAATATAGAGGAGTTTGAGTAAAAAAATAACTAAAAACAGCAGTGTTGCCGCTGATTGTAATTATCGAATTATTTAATGCTCCAGTATTCCTCCAATCGCCGTTAAGCGAGGTGTTGGGCGCTATGGCCGCCGCTTGCTTTGTCCAGACAGGTCCTCCGGCTTGCCGCGTGTAGGTTCCAGCGCCTCCAGCCTTGTACTTTACAGCCAAATCGCCGGGGAATATATAATTGTCTTGTAGGGTAGCTTGTCCCTGGAAAGTAACGCTGTTAAGGTTTGTGCAATTCTGGAAGGAGCTATTGCTGATCAAAGCCACGCTTGCGGGGATGGTAACGCTGGTAATACCGACGCAATCAAAAAAACCAGCGATCCTAGTCACAGCTCTGCCGTCAGGGGCAGTAGCGGGAATGACCACCGCCCCGCTTATCTGCTTGTTTGCAGCCCTGACCTCAACTCCGTTAAACGTCAGCTTATCCAGCATCGGCGACTGCGCGAAGGCCGCGCCCAGGGTTACGAATGTGAGCAATACAAGGCTCATCAATACTTCCTTTTTCATCTTTTTTCTCCTTCTTGTGATAAATATAAAAAGCCGGTATGCGCCCATATGTGGTAGTCCTGCGTTTTCCCCTAAAGTACCTTCCGACAACCATAAAATAATGCCTGAACACTGACAGATACATAGCAAAAACTGAGTATTAAGCAGTATGCCAAGAGAGGCAAATAAGCAATTATTATCTGATAGATGAAATATGAAACGATTAGGTACGATATTTATTAAAAATTTGAAGGAATACCGAAAAAAAAGTGGTTTCACACAGGCTCAAATTGCGGAAAAGGTAAAAGTTACGCCATGATATAATGCTCGAAATAAAGAAAACAATTACTGAAACCGTAATTGAAACAGTTAGAGAAGCATTTAATGAAAACATCAAACATTGCTCTCCTAAGAAATAATTTTTTTTCGCGAAAATCAAAGCAAACTGCATCCCCGCGCAGTATATAGGGTATATCACTTTTCGGATTACCTTTGCAAAAACACATTATGCATATATATTAAATACGGGGGAAAATATGCCGGTAAAAACGCCCGTGAAGGAAACTACAAAAAAAGCTCAGCAAACCAAAGGTTTGCAAACCTCTGGTTTGAAGCCTGCTAAAAAAGTAACATGGGACGACATAGAGGCAGGTTTCGAGAGGCTTCAAAAATTACATGAGGAAACAGAGGCATCCTTTAAAAAAAATCGAGATGAGACTTGGAAAGCCATAAGAGAAACCCAACAAGCCCACAAGGAGACGGAAAAAGCCATAAAAGAGACCCAAAAAGCCGTTAAGGAAACCCAGAAAAATGTTGGCGGCCTTAACAACTCATTAGGTTCTATCGTCGAACGCCTGTTAATCCCCGGCCTGCCCAAAAAATTTAAAAAATTTGGCTTCAATTTTCATCGAATAGCCACTTATTGTTATACGGACGGCGTCTACGCCCAAATTGACGGTATGCTTGAAAACGGCGAACAGGCGATTGCGGTAGAAGTAAAAACAACATTAAGGCAATCGGACATAGACGACCACCTTGTGCGCATGGAAAAAATACAAAAATACGCCTACGAACACGGCGACAAAAGACAATTCATGGGCGCTATGGCGGCTTTCAATACAGACGAGGCTACCAAAAGCTACGCCTTAAATAAAGGACTTTTTGTCATAGAACCAAAAGGCGAAGATGTCATAGTTAGCAAACCGGAAACGGAACCACGTATTTGGTAGTTCACGTTTGGTTCTTATTCTTAGCCTGTCGGCCGGGTTTCGCCCTCCGTCCGGTTTCCCGCGTCTTTCAGAGCCCGCCTGAATTGCGTTTCATAGAGTTCGCGGTATACGCCATTAAGCGCCAGAAGCCCGGCATGGCTGCCGCGCTCCACAAGCCTCCCTTCGGATATCACGAGGATTTCATCGCAGGCCATGATGGTGCTGAGCCTGTGGGCAATGACAATACTGGTCTTTCCTTTAAGCAGAGGTTCTATCGCGTTCTGTATCAGGTTCTCCGATATCGAGTCGAGGGAGCTTGTCGCCTCGTCCAGTATGATAAAGCCGGGGTTTTTCAGTATGACACGGGCTATGGACAAGCGCTGGCGCTCGCCGCCTGAGAGCTTTATGCCCCGGTTTCCTACCTCCGTATCGTAACCATTGGGAAGGGACATTATAAAATCGTGAATATTCGCTTCGCCGCAGGCCTTGACAATGCGTTCTTCGGTCGCGTCGGGAGCCGCGTACAGCAGATTTTCCCTTACGGTACCGTTAAAAAGATAGGTGTCCTGGGTGACGAGCCCGATATTGGAACGCAGCCAGGCCAGGTCATACTCCCGGACATCCCGCCGGTCAAGGAGTATCTCGCCGTCAACCACGTCGAACAGGCGGGGTATCAGGTTAATGACGGTGGACTTGCCCGCTCCCGAAGGGCCGACAATGGCGACCGAACGCCCCGGTTCAACGGTAAAGCTGATATTCCTGAGTATAGGCTTATCCTCATTATAGTGGAAGTTTACATTTCTGAACTCCACAAGGCCGTTCATTCTATCGGGGGAAATCGCGTCGGGCCTGTTCTCTATCTCAACCGGCATATCGTAATACTGGAATATACGCGTGAATATCGCCATGGACCTGATGATATCGACTTGCATATTAAGGAGCATATTCACAGGCCGGTATAGCCTGTCCAGAAGCGCCACCATGACCGTTATGTCGCCGACTGTCAGGGTCCCCCCGGTGCTGTATCTCAACATTAAGAGGCCGCCCAAAAGGTATATCACCATGGGCCCCGTGTTCGTCAGTATTCCAAGGGAAGCTCTGAACCACCTGCCAGCCATGCTCTCTTTAATATTCAGGGCGGTCATCTCGCCGTTAACCTTCTCGTATTTGCCGTATTCCGCGTCCTCTCTGGTGAAGATCTTTACAAGCATTTGTCCGGAAACGCTCATGGTCTCCGAAAGTATCTGGTTGATTTCGTCGCTCTTCGCCTGGGCCTTATAGGTGATATCCCACCGCTTCTTCCCGACCTGTTTTGTGGGGAATATGAGCAGGGGCAGAAGCAGGATTCCTCCGGTGGCCAGAATCCAGTTTTTTTGAAACATCGCAGTCACCGCTAAAATAATCAGTATCAGGTTTCTGATAAGCTCCGTAAGAGTACCGGAAATCACGGTCTGCACGCTTCCGATGTCGGAAGTCATTCTCGTGATTATTTCCCCCTGTTTGCTTGAGCTAAAGAACCTATGGGACATATTCAACAGATGTCTGAACATTTTATTCCGCATATCAAAGATAATATGCTGGGATATCCAGACATTCAGCCAGCTTTCAAATACTGAGATAAGGTTTGACAGTATCAGCACGCCGAAAGACGCGGCTATCAGTTTGAGAAGTATATCCAGGTTGCCGCCAATAAGCCCCTCGTCAACTATCCTGCCCATGAGCAGGGACGGCATGATGGAGAACCAGGATGAGGCTGAAATACAAATAACCACCACTACCAGCCTTGGCCAGTAGGGCAAGAGATAACCGAAAGCCCTTTTTAACAGGGGTAGGGTGAATTTCGGCGCGTCCTTTTTTTCCTCCGCCGTAAGCGGCCTCGCCGAACCGCGGCCTCCGCCCCCTCCACGTCCTCCGCCTCCTCCTTCATATACGCCTGACATATGGTTCGTCTCCTTTCTATTGACAGCACGGCATTAAGCTACCGTATGAGTTTATATTGTTTCCGGGGAAAAGGCTATATTTGAGTAAGGCCCTTATACCCAAATAGCTACCCTTCGGGTTCTTGGCATACGAAGACACAAAGAATCATAGTTGGTTAGTTGGTCACTGTTTCGTTACACCACAAGAGTAGTGGTGACAACAAAACGATGACCAATGGCGTACAACGATGTTCTTCCTTTGGGTTTACGGCCGTCATGTTTACCATGAATTTACTCATGTTGGTAACCTCTATGTTATTATACTGCACGGAGATTTGTTTTGCTTTGGTTTTTTGAGAAAAATTGAAAAATTATTATCGTAAAAAACCTACGTTCTATTGAGCGTAGGTTTCTCAAATAACCCTAAGAAAAAAGGTACACTGTGCGTGACCATCACATAATTATTTTTTATTAATAATCATGGCCGTCTAGGATTGGTACTATACGCTATTGCAAAAGTACCGATCTCATCTTCATCAAGGGCTTTAACTACAATAATCACCCGGCTGTTTCTTGAAACCGTAATTTCGCATGGGTCAGTCCAACAATCATCACCTTCTTCATAATTGTAAACATCGCTTTCATCAAAAGCGACAAAAAAAATATCAAGTGATTTTGAACCATCACCTTCATATTCATCATTCGCCCAAATAAAATAAGTTCTCCCGCTTACAGCATTGAATGAATATGCCATAGCCATGCTATTGGAAGTAATATATCCATTAATCCATCTCCCCTCAGTTAAACTGACAGGAGTGTCATATGTTTTCGTAAGTGTACGCGAACCATACCAAATATTATTCAATAGCAATGTTTTCCCATCAGAAGACATAGAAAAGTTGAATACTATATTATCACGACCTCTTAAAACAGATAATTGTGTATCAGTAATACTATATCTCAATTGCTCGTCATCCTGTAGTAATTTCCCATCACTGCCAAAGATCCATAGTTCATCCTTATTGTCAATCCATAATCCAACAATTCTCTGTCTAGTGTTTGCATTTTGCGCAAAACATAATGAAGAAAATACAAGAATAAGTAATAAGAAAAAAAGTGCTCTTTTCATAAGGAACTCCTTTACGGTGTTAATGTCGCCGCTAACATAAATTAAATTTCCATACAGAAATTTATATACAAAAAATTTTTGCTTACCATATACGAAACTCACAATAAGACTCCGGCGCAAATAAATTCGATAAATGAATATTCTTTACATTTCTACTCCTTTTTAGTTTAGTTCTTGCCCCCAATAGTCTATTTCTACGAAATATTCGGATTGAGAGCATACATCCAATGGGATTATGTTTTTACCAATCTCTTTCATAAATACTTTATTTAATACAATACTCAAATCTATTTTCTTTAACACTACATATAACAATTCAGAACAATACAATTTACTATTATCTTCCATATCGAATTGCCAGTCAAAAGGAACCCCGACATACCCCAAAGCCGTATCAGAAATTATCTCTCCTTCAATATTCTTCAATCTATATATACCTATTTTTTGGGCGCATTTTAAAAAATCATTTAATGATACTTCATTAACAAAATCTTTCCTTTCATTAGCCAAGCCTTCCGCATTTATTACTGAGACAATATTATTCCTTATTCTGACTATTCCAAGGTGTGAAAATCTTTTATCATTTGGCGATAATCCCTTAAAATACATTGACCAAACCCTGTCACCCAAGCGGCAAATAATATCGCCATCTTTCATATATGGAAGTATCATATCTTCTTGAATGTATTGAACATTCTGAAAAATACTGTGTTGGCGTTTCTGCTGAATAATAAGTACAGTAATCGCAATGCAAAATATCACAAAAACGCCAACAGGTATTTTTCTTAGCATGGTTTTAACTTATTTGGCGTTAAAATCCATATCGATATCGACCTTCCATTTACCCCCGATTTTTACCAAGTCAAAGTTTTCTTCCTCCCCATCGGCAAAAATATAAGTTACGACAGCGGTATTGCCATCTATTTCCTCCGTAATTTTTTTGACCTTTTTTGCCGACATGCTTGCCACAGCTCCCTGAATTTTTGAGCCAAATGTTGCCACTAACTGTACTGTCTCCGGCGTCGCCACTTGTGCCAATGCCTTCATGTCATTTTTTTCAATGGCTTTTTGGAATTTCTGCACTGCCGCTTTTGGCGAGTTTCCTAAAGAGCAACCAGACAATAAAGCAACAAAAACCAAAGTACCGATAAAAAACTTCTTTTTCATAAGAGCCTCCTAAAAATTTATTGTCCAAAAACTATAGCCCGTTATCCGGATAAAATAACAAATAATTCATGCCTGCCGCCGACCTTAGGTCGGCTACAGAACCGAAGGTACCGTTCTGTAGGACAGCGGGCACTGTTCTCTAAAAGGGCCTGAGGATGTTCCGCTTATACCACTACCTTCTCGACCATGTCGTGCTTGTGCCGTTTGGCCTTGTAAACGTTCCTCTGAAACCGACATCCCGCCCTGTAATACCATTAGTTAAATTTATCGTAGTTGCTTTATCCCACAGATCATACAAATCACCATCGAAGGCGCCTTTGTCTAGTTCAAAACCACCGCCGTCAACCGTTACTCTGGTAAGGCTGGTACAGTTGATAAAAGCGCCTTCATAAACCCTTTGAATTTGATGATCAGTGATTTTGCTATCTTGAGTAAGAACATTGCCTGTACTTAAAGTCACACCACCGCCGGCTAAGGTTACACTGGTAATATTGCTACTGTAAAAAGCGTAAGGCCCAATGTCCGCATATATGGTTACTCTGGTAAATCTGCTGCCTTGCGGAAATAACAACAGTATTCTCTTATCTTTGCTAAACAGTATGCCCTCATCTGAACTGTAGTTGGCATTACTGGAATTAACATTAATTGCTGTAAGATTGGTGCAACCGGGAAAAGCGCGGGCATCAATGCTACTAACGCTATTGGGTATAGTTATGCTTGTAAGGTTGGCGCAATTTGCAAAAGCATTTGCCGGAAAGGCGGTTAATTCGTTACCGGAAAGTCTAAGACTTACATATTTGCCGGATGAATTTATAACGTCCACGATGTCCTTGAGCGTCTGGCCATTAACGGTTACAGTCACTGTTATTGGTTTATCAGGGCTGTTGGCTGGTTGCCCGTCAAGATAATTCTTTAACTCCCCGGCACTATTGAGGCTTGCCCCTGACTCCACGGTACTGTTGAGGCTTGCATTTTTCCTTCTCCAAGTTCCAGTCCAATCGTTTTCACCAGACCCATTATCATCGATAATTTCCAGATTATCGCCAACGAGCGTTAAGTGTATTTTTTTTGTTGTTTTGCGATCAGTGTTATTTATTATTTCATATGCATCACCAGATATGGACAGAATCCACCAATAAAAATCTTGATTACTTGCATAAATGTCACTTCCGGAAATGGATAGTGTTGTTTGTGGTGGTGGATATGATGTTGAATTTGCTCTTTCCCATGCTGTTTCCCTTTGTCCATAAGAGTCAGAAGGAAAATTTTTACTTTTAAAGAGATCTGCCATCGAGGCACACCCTGCCATTGTGAAAATTACCGCTATTGCTAGAACGGTAAAACCGAGAAACAGTCTTTGCTTCTTTTTCATAGTGTTGCTCCTTGTGTTGCTATTTTTATTCCAATAATCCATATAGGACTTTTGATTGGTGATTAAAATTCCGCCGTACATTGCAATATTTCCTTTCTGCCGCCAAAGGTAAATTCAAGTAATTTATATTTTTGTGAATAAGTCTCTAATTCTGTATATACATAGGGAATGCCATCTAACGTGGTCTCTCCATACCCAATAAAAATTTTCCCTCCTTCCGAATATCCTTTAAGGGCTACTCTTTTGGGAAAGTCTTTGAAGGGGCGTCTGCTGTCGTCGCCCACCAGCGATGTCCAGTCTTCCCCATAGCCGTCAATGGTAATCGTGTAGTAATCAATTTTTAGCGATCCCGAATACAAGCCCGTTTCATTGGAGACCCATGTTCCCCGCAGTTTTTTGTCAAAAGACTTGGTATCGCTTGTATATGATCCATCACAAGCGACCATGAAAAGAGAAGATAGTAGTATTAAGCAAAGGGCTATAAGTTTAGAGTTTTTCATATAGGTGCACCTAAACGTCATCAAGTTTATTTCAGGAAATAAACTCAAAAATTGTGATAAAAACAATTTTATTGCTTTTTACACAATTTGTCAACCCATTCTAACGCCTTATTATTGCCTACAAAGTAATAAAATGACCAACCTTCGGGATACTTTTGCTCGTAATTTGAAGGCAAACCGCCAAAAATGCGGTTTCACACAGGCTCAATTGGCCGAAAAAGTGGGGGTTTCTACTCACCATATCGCCATGATAGAAATTGCCCGACATTATCCCACTCTTGAACTTGTTGAGCGTATTGCAAACACGCTAGGCATAGAGATCTATGAACTGTTTATAGTAAAGCCTTCTCCTGAAAACGCAATGGAGCGGCTTCATGACACCCTTGTAAGCAATATTGAAAAGGTAGTCGCAGAAGCAATTGAAAAGAACCTAAATGAAAAATGTAAGGGTAAAGGGTAATGTGTTCCGTTTATCTTCAAATGAAAGCTATTTTATAAGCAGGCTGATATGCCCATCCGCCTCACTAAGCATTTTCTCGGCATCGTCCCTGTCTTTTTTTAACAAAACCATTACAATGGCTGTTTTTGGGCGCTTTCCCGACGCCTCAAAACCTTCCCTGGCTTCTTCTTCGGTGCAGCCCGTAACTTCCCGAATAAGCCTTATGGATCTGAGGACTAGCTTATGGTTCACAGGTTTCAAATCCACCATTAAATTCTTGTAGACCTTCCCCATTCGGATCATGGCGGCGGTGGAAAGCATATTGAGGATGAGTTTCTGGGCAGTGCCGCTCTTCATCCTGGTAGAGCCGGTTACCACCTCAGGGCCAACATTCGCGTAGAGCCGATGCCGGGCGTAATCAAAGGTTTTTGAATTGGCGTTACAGCTTATCGCGCCGGTTACCGCGCCAATGTCGCGGGCGTATTCCAGCGCGCCCAGCACGTAAGGCGCCTGGCCGGACGCGGTAATACCCACCAGCACGTCTTTCTCACTAAAGCCTATGGCCTTAAGCTCCCTTACGCCTTCCTCAGCCCTGTCTTCGGCAGATTCAACGGACTTTGTCAGGGCTTCCTGCCCGCCCGCGATTAGCCCCATGACCATACCCGGCTCCACCCCGTAGGTGGGGGGACATTCCGAGGCGTCCAGAACGCCCAAGCGTCCCGAGGTTCCCGCGCCGATATAGATGAGCCTGCCGCCCTTTTTGAAGGCGGCGACAATGTCATCCACCAGGGCCGCGATTTCGCCCAGTATCTGTGTTACGGCAGAAGGGACTTTTTTGTCTTCGTTGTTGATAATAGTAACAATTTCCAGGGAACTTTTGGCATCAATCTCTAAGGACGCCTCGTTCCGCTGTTCCGTGGTACTAAGGGCAAGGACTTCAGCGGAAATGGTGTTTTCATTTGCCATTCCTGGTTTCCCCGTATCCCAGAATCGCGAGGTTATAAAAAATGTTCCGTGTACGGAATAACTTCGTGTTGTCCCTATGGGGATGAATGCGGTTGGAAAGGAGTACGCCGTAAATTTTCCTTTCGGGATCTATCCAGAGGCTGGTTCCCGTAAAGCCTGTGTGTCCGAAGCCGGCAGGGGAAAAGAGATCCCCGCACGAATAACCCGGACCCGCAACCACCCAGCACAAGCCGCGGTTTTCTCCCATGCCCGGCGTATGGTTAAGGGTCATCAATTTGGCGGTTGCTTTATGAAGAAAGGCGTCTTTTTCCAGAGAGGCGAGCATGGCGGCGCCAATGCGGGTCATATCCGGGGCGTTTGAAAAAACCCCCGCATTGCCGCTTACCCCGCCCATGATCCATGCGTTTTCGTCATGTACTTCGCCCCGGATAAGCCTGCCGCGCATGGAACACTCTTCGGTGGGCGCGATACGCTCAATCAGAGACGCGGGCGGTTTAAAACAGGTTTCTTTCATTCCAAGGGGTTCCAGTACGCGGCGGCGGATCACCTCATCCAGAGTGCTTGCGTCAATGGCCGCAATGATCTCCCCCAAAAGTATAAAAGCTTCGCAGGTGTAAAATACTTGATCCAAATTATCGGTGCGTAATTGACTCAAACGAAGGGCTTCAAGCAGTTCCTCCCTGGTTTTCACATGGCGGTAAAGCGGGGGCCCTGCCAGGAAAGGCGCGGTATGAGTCAGAAGGGCAAAGATGGTAGCCTTTCCAAGGGGGCAATCTTTGTAAGACGGCAGAAAATACTCCACCGAATCCACAAGCCTGACAAGCCCGTCCTCAAATTGTTTCATTAAGGCCAGAGCGGTAAAGACCTTGGTGAGGGAGGCCATATCGTAAATAGTATCTTCTATAACCGGCCCCAAGCCGTTTCCCAAAAAGCCCACGCTCCCCTTTTCCAGAATAGCGTCTTTATTGCCAATTGCCCATGAAGCGCCGGGGAAAACGCCCTTCACCACGCAGTCATCAAGGTATTTTTGTATCTTTGTCATTGTTGTTTCCTTTTTTTATTTACCTTAATTCACAATAGGGTGTTTTTAATTCCATTTCAATAGGGCGCATTAGTTTTCACATGAATACTCAAGGGCTGCTTGCTTAATCCACGAAAGATGATATGGTTCACAATAAATTGCGGAAATATTGTCATTATCGCTGTTATATTCCGCTCCTGTCAGCCTCTCCAAAAAAGCTGCATTCCTTTTCTCCAGCCTTTCCAAAGCCACATTCTGTTCACATTTCACAAGTATTAAGTTGACTGAATAATTTAATTTGTTAATAGAAACCACCAAATCTTTTAATAATTCCGCGTCTGAGCCTATTATTTCAATAACAATATTATATCTATCCTTTATACACCTTCTTATTGCAGTTAACCCTAAATGATTCATCTCGTCTTCCAAATGAGATGGAAAGTCGTAATATTTACCCTGGCTTAATTTTATAAATATTTCTCCGGCATCAATATTCACATATCCATTTGAATACTTCCCTTTTCGGAGTGTTGTTTTACCTGAACAAGTGCCGCCCATTATAATGCAAATTCAGGTTTTTTATCATCCTGGACTAATTCTTTTTTCTCGCCACTTTTTGATTGTGAGTTTGAAGATTTTAGCTTCATTAAAATATGCTTTAATTTCATTAAAATATGTTAATTCCTTTATATCTTGTTTTCAAGTCAATTTTGAGTTAACAATTTCAAAATAAATCTGTGGATCAAGTTTAGTGTTTTAAAGGCTCCCCATAGAGCCGGTATTGGCGGGTCTTTTCAATCCATGCTGCTTCATTTTTTTTGAAATATTCCCGAAGTTCAGTCTCTCCCTGCCTTTCTCCCCTAAGATAATCCAGTACCAGAGGATCACCCGCCAAAAGCTCTATCGCTGTTTTATCGTTTCCGGCCTCGTATTTTCCGGGCCTGAAAGAGAAGCCTTCGCAGTGGGTTGCGATGAACCGGATTATACGCAGGGCATGGAAAAGGGCGTGGTAGGGGACATTGAGATTCCTGAGTATAAGCTGAAAGCCGAAGCAGCACTCGTCCTTGTACTTGTGATGGATGGGGATGAAGCGGTGCCAGCGCAGGGCAGCGCCGGGATCAAAGAGCGGATGCCTGGGATCATTCCAGCTTTCATAACCCGCCTTTCGGTTGTACCCTGTCAAGCTCTCCATCCAAGGCGCTCCGAATACTTCAAAAGGCCTGGTGGTTCCACGGCCCTCGCTTACATTGGTGCCTTCCCAGAGGCACTGGCCCGAATAAAAAGCAGCTGTAAAAAAGCCGGGGAAACCCGGCGAGGGAGAAATTGTCCAGGGAAAGTTTCGGATACCTGCCTGCCAGGACACGACATGAAGGGGGAAATCCGCTTCAAGTTCAGCGTGAAAATAGCGGGCCATCTCTCCGATACTCAGGCCGTGACGGTGGGGAATTCCCTCAATGCCGATAAAGGACGCGTATTCCGGCTTTAAAGGAGAGCCTTCTACCCAGGGGCCCGCGGGGTTTTCGCGGTCAACAACCCACACCGGAAGGGGGATATTTTCTTTTTTAAGGGTTTTGAACAAGTTCCGCAATGTGGAAAGAAAGGTATAATACCTGACCCCGACATCCTGTAGCTCTATTACCAGTGCATCCAGATCGACGAGCTTTGCCGGGTCCGCGACGAGGGAGGATTCCTGAGAGCCGTAGAGCGAAACAAATTCGCAATTCATAAATCCCAGTTCCCTGTAAAGACCGACGCCGTCCAGTTTTATTTGATCCTGGAGTTCCCCAAAGAGGCCGTGCTCGGGCGTGAAAACCCTTTTTAGCGCGCCCCTTTTATAAAGGGTCTCAAAAAGATACTCCCCCGTTTCCAAATGCCAGGCAACCTGGTTGCATAAAAGCCCCAGCCGCCCGCTTTGCAGAACCGCCGCCTGGTCTTCCCACAGGGGAACAGAGCTAAATGAAACCGTTTTGCTATCTGGCGTTGTTGAAGTCATGCCAGCCTCTTATGACAGTATTTTGTGAAACATCGCATAACGCCGGAAAATCTTCATCCCCCAGGAGCCGTAGATTTCCAGGTTGCGTCCCGATGTCCACATAAAGTAAGTATGGAAAATACGGTTACGGATCATGTTTTCCATCATTTCATGAAACAGAACCGAACCGAGCCCGATTCCCTGTAAATCGGGTCTTACCCCAAAGGGGCCGAAGCGTTCGTCTGTCCCGTCCATAGCCCGTAGAACGAAACCCGCGGCTTCGCCGTTTTTTTCCAGCGCTGTTATCAGAGTCTTTTCCGCCCTGCCATGAAGTATGGAAGAGCGGACAAGCGGAAGCCAGTAAGGAAAATATTTTTCCATAAAGCTAAATAAGGCTAACGTATCTTCCCTTGCAAAAGGTTTGAAGATAAAGCCCCGGTCTTCGAGGTTTTTCTTTTTTTCAGCATATTGCGGAGGGACTTTGAATCCCCATAAGTCCATGCGCATGGAACAGGAATCGCCGCCTTCCACGTATCCCCGGTTGGCAAAAAATTCAACGCCTTTTGAATAACATTCCCTGTCAATGCCGGGACAGATATAAGATGATCCGTAAGGCCCTACGTCCAGCCTGACTGTCCCCCGTTCTTTTAGCTGTTTCTCAATCGCCTCAAGCAGGGCTGAACCAATGCCTTGACCGCAGCGGGAGGGCTGTACACCCATTGCCACAATCCAGCCCTGCTCGCTTTCCATTCCTTTTATTTCGTCATAAACCTTGCGCCTTATTCCGTAGACAAAGCCGAGGATTTTTCCGTCCTCGGCTGCCAAAAGGTAAAGGGAAGGATCAAAGTTAATATCGTACACTACGCGGCGGTAAAAGTTGTCTATGTCCAATTGATCCCGGTTCAGGCAAATGTTCCATAGACCAAGAGCTTCCGCCGCGTCTTGCCTGTTAAGTGTACGTAATAAAATTCCGCTCCCCTTTTACCTGCTGAGTTTTGCCGCGTAGGCAGCGGCGCCTTCATCAATGATCTGCTGGAAACCTCTTCCCTTCAGGGCCTGGTACTGGCGGGTAAATTCATTAATGTCGATCTGGCCCGCTATGAAGCGATCCCTTAACACGCAAACTCCGTTTGTAATGAGGTCCGAGGAATAACGGGTATAAGCTTCCGTTGTCAGAGTTTCGGGGAGGCTAAAGTAGTGGCCCTTGTTTACGATGAAGAGGCCGTCGTAAAAAGACTTTACCTGATCTTCCAACTGGTCATAACTTAGCCCCTTGTTCAGGCATTGCATATAGGCGTCTTCAGTCCAAACGCCCACAAAGGGACCGTATTGCAGACCGGCGGTACGGTAAGAAACAAAACTGTTGGTAAGTAATTCCGGCTTAAGGACAGGTTTGCCGTTTACGTAATCAAAGGTTTTTCCGTCCACGCCGTAGCTGAAAAGCTCTATGCCTTTGTCGCCGTAGAGCCAGTCAAAAACTTCCATTATCCGTTGGGCTTTTCCCGCCTTTTCCGCCGCGGTGGTGATGCAGAGGCTGGTTTGCCGCCAGTCCCTGGGCTGGATGTACTGATCCCCATAAGGGCCGACAGGGGGCGGCAGGGTTCTCCAGAAGGCAGCCTGATCCCCGGCTCCCCGGTTGGTGGTGGTGGATATGCTGGCCCTTTCCGCCCAGGTCATTGTAGAACCTACGAGCCCGCTGTCCATGGCGGTGAAAAGCTCGTTCTGTGAACGGCTTGAGAATTCACGATCCAGGATTCCTTCTTTGTAGAGATCCGCTGCGGCTTTTAAGAATTCAACATAGCGCGGATGTTCATAGACCGGGATGTATTTGTTGTTATACACACAGAACTGACCGTCCGGAGAACATTGTATGCCGAAGGCCCACATAAGAGGGGCCGCGACACGCGCGCCCGACCTGTCAAAGGCCAGGGGAATCACAGGGGTTCTGTTGCCTTTTACGTCATTGTCCCTAAAAGCGCGCCATACCGTAAGCCACTCATTCCATGTTGAAGGTTCTTTAAGGCCAAGCTTATCAAGCCAATCCTTGCGGACCATCCACGAATAAGATCCCTCAATATCGACTATGCCGGTGATGGTATAGATATGGCCGTCCACCTGCCTCCAACTCGCCATTCTGGAAGGGCCTACAGCCTTGAGTATGTTCTGCCCGTATTTCTGGAGCAAATCATCCAAAATAATGACGGCCCCTTCATCATGCAGGCTTACCGCTCCTGCAATGCCGCCCGGGTAAAGAACGTCCGGCAATTCTCCGCTTGCCATAAGAACCGCCAACTGGGTGGAGTAATCTGTAGCCTGACGCCAATCAAAGGAAAATGTAACGCCAAGTTTTTCTTCTATGGCTTTAAAAATAACGCTGTCTTCAGCCGGAAGTGGATAAGGCGCCCAATGGGTCGCTACCACAGAGACGGTCATTGGACCGCTGGCTGTTTGGCTGGTTTCCGCCTTCTTGCTGCAACCTGCCGCCAACACAGCAACCAATAGCCCTGCGAAAAACACGTAGATCATTTGTAATCGGATCTTTTTCATACAACCTGCCTCCTAAAAAAAATAATGTTCTGCTATGCGAAACTACTAATGCATTAAACCAAATTCTTATCCCTTTACCGCGCCCAGCATGATGCCCGATACAAAGTAACGCTGCACAAAGGGATAAAAAATTACCATGGGTACCATGGATACCACCAGAGAGGCGTTCCGTACCTGGGGCCCCAGTTCCGCTACCCCGCTAAAATTTGTTGAGGATGCCGCTGAAAGTCCGTAGAGAGACTGTTCGGAATTGAGGACAAGTTCCTTTAACACAAGCTGAAGGGTGTACTTCTCTCTGCTGGACAGGAAGATAAGAGGCCCCAGATAATCGTTCCAGTGCCCTACGATGACCCAAAGGGCAATGGTGGCCAGTACGGGTTTGGAAAGGGGAATGATAATTTTGAAAAGAATACTGTAATCATTGGCCCCGTCCATCCTTGCGGATTCCACCATGGAAATCGGAATGGACTGGAAATAACTTCTGGCTATTACCACATAATAGCCGGTCATCAGGCCGTTGACGATAAGTGCCCATAAACTGTTCTGAAGCCCCAAAGCCCTGATGGTCATAAATGTAGGTATAATCCCCCCGCTAAACCACATGGTTATGATGATCAGGGCGATGTATACTTTCTTGCCGTAAAAGTCAGCGAAGGCCAAAGGATAGGCCGCTATTGAAATCATCACCAGCGAACAGGCGCAGCCGACAAAAGCCACGAAAATGGTATTCATTATAGAGCGCCAGAGCTGGGTATTGGCGATTATCTTGCTGTAAGGCGAGGTGGTAAAATCCATGGGGAAGAAAGTAACATCCCCCCGAAGTACGGGAATATCGCTGCTTAAGGAAATCGCGACCATATTAAGCAGGGGATACAGAAAAGCAATTAGCAGGATGAACATTATAAAGAAGTTTATTACGGTAAAAGCCTTTTCGCCCGAAGTAGCGCGTATGGTATTTTTGTTTTTCATTATATCCTCCTTTTTTAAAATAGCGAAGTTTCCGTTACTTTTTTGCTTAAGCGGTTCGCTCCGTACACCAGCAGGATACTGAAAATCGAATTGACCAATCCCGCGGCTGTGGCGAAACTGTAATTTCTCCGTACCATTCCGACTTTGTATATAAAAGTAGGCAGCATCTCGGAGGCGCTCAAATTCAGACTGTTCTGTAACAGGTAAATCTTCTCAAAATTTACGCCCAGGATATTTCCTATCCGCATAATAAAGAGAATTATGAAAGTAGGCATTAAGCCGGGCAAGGTAACGTGGAGGGTTTGCTTCCAGCGCCCCGCCCCGTCGATCATGGCGGCCTCGTAAAGGGTTCCGTCAATTGAAGACAGCGCCGCGATGTAAATTACCGCGTCCCAGCCTACGCTTTGCCAGAATCCGGAGATGACGTTTATCGGGACAAAGTATTTCGGGATGCTGAGGTAATCAATGGGCGGCTTCCCCAGGGCTCTGGACAACGCTCCCAGAATACCAATGCTGGGAGACGTAAAGGTAGTGATAAAGGAGACTATGACAACCGTTGAAATAAAGTGGGGAAGGTAGGAAATGGTCTGGGTAACCAGCTTGAACTTCTTCCAGCGTATTTCATTCAGGAGCAGGGCAAAGACCATGGGCGCTGGGGCCAGGAGCAGCATAGCGCTGAAATTGAGGGTCAAGGTGTTCCGGATGTAGTGAAGCCACTCCGAGTTGGAAAAAAGTTCTTTGTAATACCGCAGGCCGACCCACTTGGAGCCTTCAAAACCAAGGAGCAGCTTGTAATCGTAAAAAGAGATCCGGAAAAACCAAAGAGGCATATATCTAAGTAAAAAAAGATAGACCACTACCGGCAGAACCATCAGGTAGATGTACCGGTTCCACCATATATTTCTTAGTGTTTTTTCGCGTTTTGTGTTTGTCGTTTTACTTAACGTTTTATTTATCATAGGTGAAACTCCTAATAAAGCAGGTAAGGCCGACGCTTTTCCATAAACTCTTGCGCGTCCTTTTTACATAGTTCCAGGTATTCATCCACGGAATCTTTCCGCAAGATGTCCGTTCCCGCCAATAGATCTATTGAGTAGTGTCCGTCCGGCCACTGCCGCCAGCTAAACTTTTCCTTGCTCTGCGCCCTGGCTGCCTCCAATAGCCTGAGGGCCGCGACAACAGGCCGCGCTTTTTGCCGATCTGTTATATGGAGCTGTACCCCCCGGCATAATTCGCCCTGATGCTTGCTGAAAGACGGCAGAAAGCCGGCGGGCCGGAATATCAAGCCGGTATGCCGCTGGGCGTTCATTGTATCCGCCAGGGCTTCGGCATCCAGCCAGGGCGCGCCAATCACTTCAAAGGGCTTGGTAGTGCCCCGGCCTTCGGACAAGTTGGTACCTTCAAATAAACAGGTGCCAGGGTAAAGGATAGCCGCATCCAAAGAGGGGATATTGGGACTGGGGTTTACCCAATGAAAGCCCGCTTCATCGCCGTACATATCCCTCTTCCAGCCTGAGAGGGGGATCACTTTAAGATCGCAGCCAATATTACATTCCTTATTATAATATTGGGCTAATTCACCCATCGTAAGCCCGTGGCGGTTGGGGACAGGGCCGATACCGATGAAGCTCCTAAATGCTGTATTCAGTATGTTCCCTTCCACGTCAGATCCGTTTATGGGGTTTATTCGATCCAAAACCACGAAGGTCTTGCCTGTTTTAGCGCAAACCTCCATCGAGTTGTACATGGAAGATTCATAAGTATAGAACCGGCAGCCCACGTCCTGGATATCCATTAGCAGCATGTCCAAATCTTCCAGCGTGGCGGCTCCGGGCCGGTTATCCCCTTCGCCCTTTTCATCGTTTTTCCCGTAAATACTGTAGACCGGGAGCCCTGTCCGCTTGTCCGTATAGGTGTCCACCTTATCCCCGGCTTCTATATCCCCCCGAACCCCGTGTTCAGGCCCAAAGAGGGCATTGAGATTAAAATGTTCTTTTAGGATATCAATAGTAGAAACCAGCGATTTTGAAACGCCTGAAGGGTTGCAGATAAGTCCGAGCTGTTTCCCCTTAAGCCCGAAATCCTCATGTTGAAGCCTATCAATGCCGTTTAACACATCCATAAGCTTTTCTCCTTTTTATTATTTATGACATGATTTTTACTGATTACATGATACACCTGTATTCTCCCTTGTCAACGAAATACTCAAGACCGGAACTGGTTATCTTTCCAGGCTTAAGGCAAGCATACAGGCCCCTTCCAGCGCGGTGCCTTTGGGAGATGAGACCAAAAGGCCGGGAAAATCTTTGGCCAAAGATTCCTTTAGTCTGCCAGTTACAATTTCGTCATGCTCCATTACGCCCCCGGCAAGTACCAGTTCCATGCGCTTAATCCACGGGGACTGGCCGATTACGCTTTTTACCAATAAAGCCAGTTCCCCGGCACCGATGCGGAGTATGTCCAGTGCCAGGGGATCCCCGTTTCGCGCGGCCTGGGTAACCACCGGGGCCAATTTCGCGACTTTAGCTTTATCAGCGTCATGATGCACATACTTAATAAGCTCGTCGCTTTCAGTCAGGCGTGTGGTTTCCAAAATAACGGGCAGCATACCCGTGGATATGTCCCGATCTTCCAGACTGCGGAGAGTCCGGGCAATTGCGGTTCTTCCTATCCACGCGGCAGAGCCTTCATCGCCCAGCATATAACCGTGCCCGCCGGAACGTACAAAAGCGCCGCCCTGGGATCTGCCAAGGGCAATGGAGCCTGTTCCCGCGATTAGGCAGTAGCCTTCAAGGTTTTCAAGACCACCGCAGAGCAGTATCTCCCCATCGGTACAGAGCTTAACCGGAAAATCTTTGCCCAAAAGGCTGTCGAAAAAAGCGCGAAATAATTCCCGCTCCCCTGCCCTGCCCAGCCCTGCACTGCCAAAACAGCCCGCAGCCACATCCTGCGTATTCATGCCCGCGCTTTTCAGGGCCGACCCCAAAAGCGTAGAAAGATTTGCGAAAACCTCGTCTTTGGTTACGGAATAAATGTTCGTGCTTCCGGCTTCCGAACGAGCCAGAACCTTTCCATACTTATCAACCAGGGCTAAACGAGAATGAGTGCCGCCGCCGTCAATACCGAAGAAACACGGATCATTCATAAGCCCGGATACCTCGTGCCAAAGTGAATTTTTCTATTATTATATTTGTCATATTTATAATATACTACAAAAAACAAAAGAGAAAAACAAAAATCGCCGTTTAGTATAAATGCCGCATTTTATGATTATGGGAGAGAGTTATATATACCATTTAAATAGACTATTCTTGTGTTAAAATAGTTCTTCATTGTTTTTACACGTGAATCAAAATTTTCAGTATTATGCCATTTCTTTAAATCCTTTATTGCGGCATCTCTTATTTTGTCTGCCGTATTGTCAATAAAACGACGCATTGATACTATATCATTATAATGTTGATTCCAAATTTCTTTCCACCTCGCGAGAAATACCGGGTCTTCAAAAAACCTGTTGAAAAAAGGATAATTGGGATAAGGAAATGTTTTTGCGGGCGGTGTTGAATCAAAACCAAAAGTATGATCAAGATCCCAAAGAGGTCCCGCGCATATTTTAGCTCCTTTGTCTTTGTAAAAAAAGATACTGCCGGGGTCTTTTCGCCAACCATCCGTAACATTAAAATCAAGATTATTAGTAATAATCTGTACCATAAAATATTTGATAAATGTGTCCATTTCAATTAAATCACGATAACCATTTTCAGGGAAATCTTCTGAAAACATTAAATCAGTTAAATTATTCCAATCAGTTCTTACAAAATCAATTGAGCCAGATTCAGGTGATTTAATCATAACAGGCAAATTATAGTTTGTCGTTCTGAATCGCGGCTCTTCATCATAGTAAAAATCAATTTCTACAAGCCAACCGTCATTCAGGTCAACTTTCGGTCTTCCGGGAGCACCAATTCCAGCCGGGTCAGCTTGCCTATGCTCTGTGAAAATATAAAGTCCTTGATATTTATCATTTAAATATAAATTAACATAATCATATGAACATGTATATTCCAATCCCAATCTTTTTCCTAACTCAAACGCAAATGCATTGCACATAAACGATCTATCGTAATAGTTTGCAAGTAACACCCAATTTCTTGCGGCGGGAAGCCCAAATGGTGCTTGCTTCTGATCGTCCTTAAACCTGATACGATAAGGTTTTTTAGGGGCATTCCATGTCGCGTTACCCCTTCCTCTTATTTGCTGATTACTAATTCCGGAAATATTATTTTCAGGCTTATTACGATCGGTTAAAGAAAAGGTCATATTAACCCAGTTTTCTTTATCTAAAATGGGGGCCTCATCATTTGTATTGATCTTTATGATCGGTAAATCGCCCGGATCATTATATGTATCCCCGCAGGCTGAAAGTAGTAATCCGAAAATAAATATTAGCATCCCGGTAGAAATAGTATTTAATATTGCCTTCACAAAAATTCCTTATTCATTTTATACGATACAATCATATTTTGTCAACTATGCTATAATGTTCGTAGTATAATACCAAAGGGGCGCATTATGACAGAGCTTGCAAAAAATGAGATGACGCTTGAAAAAAGGATTCAGCGTGAAATAATGAGTTTTTCGGGGGTGATGGGTATCTATGCTTCCGACTTACGGGGCAGGGTGATAGCCATAAACGCCGATCAGAGTTTTGAAACAGCCAGTACCATTAAGTCGTATATTTTGGCTGTCCTTTTCCAAAAAGCTCTAGCGGGTGAAAAAAGCCTCGGCGACCTGCTCGCCTTTACCACTGAAAATACCGTAAATGGAAGCGGCCTTTTGCAGTCCCTTGAGCCGGGCACACAGTTGTCTGTCAAGAACCTGGCAACGCTTATGATAATCGTAAGCGACAATGTAGCCACGAATATGCTCATCGATTATCTTGGGTTGGAGGAAATAAACCGCTGCATTGAATCAATGGGTTTTACCGCGACGAAGCTGCATTGCAAAATAGGCGAGGAAAACTGGGCACGGCTGGGCACTACTACCCCTTCCGACTATGGCCGCCTGTTCGAGCGCATTGCCGCCGGAACACTGACAGGGCCGAAGGGTGACAGGGAGATGCTGGAAATCTTCAAGGGCCAGCACTACAACTCCCTTCTTACCAATGCGCTTCCGCCCTATTACCTTGACAGCGACAATTGCGGGGATGAAAAAATTTTCTTTTTAGCCTCCAAAAGCGGTTCGATGAACGCCTGCAGAAACGACGGCGGCATTGTGGTAACTCCGTTCGGAAATTACGTAGTGGTCATTTTCACAAAGGAATTTCACGACAAGCAATACCACACCGGCCATGAGTCCTACATCTACGGCGGTAAAGTAAGCCGGCTGCTCTTCGATCAGTATCTGGCGTTAGAGGGAAAGTTCTCGCTGTAAGCGTCACTACCGATTACCGTGATGGTTTTTCACGCCATTTTGTGGTATTATGCTTTTTAAACGAGCAAAAGGGCAAATTTTTCCTTAAATGGCAAAAAGGACGGCATTACAGGTGACTTTTGACCAGATACTTCGAGAGTTTCGTGATAAATCCTTCTCCGAACGGGATAAAGGATACCTCTTTGATTGCCTTATGCAGTCTTTCCTTAAAACCCTGCCCGAATATGCAGAGTATTTCACAAAAATTTGGCTCTGGAACAAGTTTCCCTTTAAAAGCCTATGAATATGTTTTCAACTGAAAATCGGCTATCGGATGGGTTGTGGAACGTTATACGGCAACAACGCGCAAAGAAACCAGAATAAGTAATGACCCCAACGATTGGCTGGTAGAACATGAAAACCCGCAGTACATTTTGGACTTGCCATTATCGGTGATAATGGTTAATATAAAAACGAGGGGTATTGTGGCGGGATTACCGAGGGTGGAGTAGGAAAGAATGTTCATTTATCATCATTGTATTAGTTGGAGAATCAGCTATGGATTCCAAGTTGACATATCCAGATGAATTTGGCATTGAATGCCCTGATTTACTTAATTCAGAAAATTACATCAATGAATTTTACTCTATTGTGGAAATAACCAATTTTAATGTTTATGGTTTTACAGGTGATTGGGGCATTGGTAAAACATGCTTTATTAATATGTGGGAAAAAAAATTATCTGAAAAAAACAAACCATTTATACACATAGATGCCTTTAAAAATGATTTCGACTCAGAACCTTTCATAATGTTGTTTAATGCCTTTACGGGATTTTTAGAAAAAATTTATGAAAATGAAGCTAATTTGAATGAATTAGAGAATCTTAAGAATAGCGCAAAGAAAATATTTACTCTTAAAAACATTTCAAAACTGGGGCTTAATATTCTTTTTGATAAAACAATAGGTAAGGATAATGTTAATGAATTCTTAGGCGCAGCTTTTGATTCTTGTTTTGAAGAATACACAAAAATTCAATCATTACATGAAAAATTGAGAGAAACATTAAATAAATTAATGGGAAAAATTGGTAATTGTCAGTTATACATAATAATAGATGAGTTGGATCGATGCCGTCCCGATTTTGCATTGGAAACACTCGAGCGAATAAAGCATTTATTTCATGTAAAAAATGTAAAATATATTCTTGTTTATAATGAGAAGGCTATGAATAGCATTATAAGTAATAAATATGGTACTGGAATTGATGCTAATAGGTATATAGATAAATTTGTTCAGCTTAAATATCAATTTAATAATATCCATAAACAAAAAGATTGGTATAATGCTTTACTTCAAAAAACTTTCAAAAACGACAGCCTTTCATTACTATGTCATTTTTTGCTAAGCAATACTACATTAATAATGAATATAAAATATACTTTTCATTTAACATTGCGTGATGTGGAAACTATTGTTAACAACTTAGTACAGTATAGTCCTGATAATGAAACTAATTTGATAATAGGTATAATTAGTTGTGAAATCTTAAAAATAATTGATAAAAATGAATATGATGAAATATATGATTATTATAATAAAAATAATAATAATCTTGCGATTAATGCACCAAATAGATATTTATATAAAAACATAATTGACCATTTTAAGAAGAATTATCCAGATATATCTGCTGATGAAGCTTTTTATTCATTTATGAATTATCTAAAAAGTTAATTTTAATATCATCACCCCTTACTTCGCCTGCACCGAATCATAAACTGAAAACGCTTCATAAACCAACCCATGCGCCTCCGTGCGAAAAAGCCGCAGATCCGGCGGCGGCTCAATAACAAGGCGGTTTGTGAGTATTGCGGCAACACAGCCAGTTTCCCGACAGAGATAAATAGATGTGCCGGTGAAGCCGGTGTGTCCGAAACCGGCGATGTAAATGTCTGACAGAGCCCACATAAGGCCGCGGCCCGCGCCGTAGTCAATAGTCGATTGTTCAACAAGCGAAGCCGGAATGAGCTGTTTGCCGTTAGCCTTCCCCTCATTCAAATACAATTCGCCAAGCGCAAGAAGGTCCGTCGCAGTGCCAAAAACGCCCGCGTGTCCGGCGATGCCATGCCAAAAATAGAAGGCGTTGCCGTCGTTCACTTCGCCGCGCATATTTGTCTCGCGGCTACGGAAGCGATCAAATGAAAGGCCCCTTTCCAGACACATGCCTTCTTCTATGCGGTTGCCGCGTTCGGTCTCCACACAGGCGGCAGCGTTTTGGGGGTTGTATGCAAACGAGGTTCCCAATTCATCGTTTAGCAAATCCAGGCTCTGGGGGAGCGTGCGTCCCGAGGCGGCGCGGATAGCCTCGCCCAACAGCATGAATCCCAGGTCGCTGTATAACATGCCCTGTTCCACCGGGTATTTATTAAGCGCAACTTCCAGCACGTCCCAAAAACCGCCATCCTGCGTGTAAAAAGGGAACCACGCTGGCAAGCCTGAGGAGTGCGTGAGCAACTGTTTCAAAGTAATGGTCTTGAAGCGCTCCTTCGTAACAGGGCCTAGCGCTTCGGTTTGAAATAAAGTATCAAGGCTGTTATCAAGTAACAGTTTGCCCTCGCCTATTAGCTTCAGTACCATTGTGCCGGTAAGGATTTTTGACACCGAAGCGAGGTCAAACATTGCGTCCATCGCGCAGTTTACGCTGTGGCTAAAGACGCGCTTTCCGTTTTTGCTTACGGCGCAGACGGCCTTGCCGTACAACTGCCCCGAGCTTTTGTCTAGCAGTTCTATCAGTTTTTCTTTCATAACAGTCTTCTATATATAATAAATCAATCTTCCAGCCATTTGCACATGTAGTATTCGTCGATGTACTCTCCGTCCACAAACATGGAGCCGCGCTTTATGCCTTCCCTGACAAATCCCAGCTTCTGGTAAAGCTTTTGGGCGGGGATGTTGTTTACCATTACAGACAAATCCAGGCGTTTAATGCCGCATTGCCTTGCCCATTCCTCCACCGCACCGAAAAGTTTCCCGCCCAAACCCCGGCCCGTGTATGCCTGAAGAATGGCGATGTTTATGGAAACAACATGACGGATACGCCGGGCCGTGCGTCCTATAGCCTGCAAATAGCCGACGAGCCTTTCGTCTTTTTCCGCCACAAAGATGTTGCTGCGCGGGTTTTTAAGAAAGTCGGTGGTTTCCCGAAAAAACAGATCGGGATCGCAGGGGCGTTCGCCTGCCTCGTAAGGCCGGAAAGGGGTTTCTTCATCCAGCTTAAGCGACAACTCATAGTAGGCGGGGATGTCCGCTTCTGTTATGGCGCGTACGCACACGGCTTTAACGTTCCCTTACTAAAAAGAGATTTTCCCCATCACCACGGGGTGAGAAGCTCCGGTAGCCGCCGGTACGTTGTTGCAAAGGCCAAAAATGGTTTCGTTGGCCAATACGGCGAAAGCAACCGCTTCTTTGGCATCGGCGGGGATTCCAAGCTCATCACCACTGAGAACGGCGCAATCGGGAAGCAATTCCCGGATTGCGGTCATCAATGTCTTGTTGTGAAGCCCACCCCCGGAAACATAGAGCTCCTCCGGAGTAGGCTTGCAGAATTTCTTAATACCAAGAGAAATAGTTTCGGCTGTATAGCGCGTAACGGTTGCGAGAATATCATTTGCCGCAAGATCGGCTTCCCGCACCCGGTTAAGGAGCTTCCGGACAAAGTCATCGTTGTAACGCTCCCTGCCTGTACTCTTGGGCGGACGCTTTTCAAGGTAATCTTTGTCAAAGGCGAACATCCATTCAAGAAGCCCACCGTGAACTTTGCCGGCGGTGGCGTTGCGTCCCTCATCGTCCCATGGCGTTCCTAAAAGAGAGCGGGCGATGGCGTCTATAACCATCATTCCAGGCCCGGTATCGAAGGCGACAACGTCAGCCGCACCGCGCCCCGCCGGGAGAAGGGTGATGTTGCCGATACCCCCGATATTTTGCAGGGCCAGAGTTTTGTTTTTATTGCGATAGAGTAGGTACTCCGTATAGGGAACCAGAGGAGCACCCTGCCCTCCTGCGGCCATATCGCTGACCCGGAAATCGCTTACGACCGGACAGCCAATTTTTTCGGCGATTACCGACGCCTCGCCGATTTGCAGGGTTCCGCGAATCGGCCTGCCGCCAAAAGAAACCTGCTCGTTTTGGTGAAAGACGGTTTGCCCGTGGCTTCCGACAAAATCAATCGTCGTAGGCTTAACTCCGGCTCTCCTGCAAAGTTCCATGCACGCTTCCGCCGCAATGTGTCCCATAAGAAAATTGAGACAGCAGATTAGGCGGCTTCCGCCTTCTTCCCCCATTACCGCCTTCATCAGAATTGAATGGGTTTCATCGTTGTAGGGCAGGGTAAGAAAATCCAGGAGTTTTACGCTTATCGAAAGTCCGGCTCCTTCTATCTCCACCAGGGCCGCGTCCATGCCGTCCAGAGAGGTGCCGCTCATAAGCCCGATGGCGAGCCGCTTTTTTTTCGCGGTGAGTTTTTCCAATATATGGTTCATGATAGGTTTCTGCCGTACTCTTCCATTTCTTTTTTGTTCCCGTAAATAAAATGCTCAGGCTCAATTTCATTCCAAAACGGTTTGTCCAGGGAATAATCGTGGCACGATGGATCATACACCGTCAAAGTTTTTTTCTTTTCTTTAGTGGGATTTGGCAACGGCACGGCGTCAAGCAAGGCCTTTGTATAAGGATGTAGCGGGTTGGCAAATAGTTTTTCGGTTTCCGCCAGCTCGACCAGCACGCCCTTGTGCAAAACAGCTATGCGATCCGTTATAAAACGCATAACGGACAGATCGTGGGAAATGAACAGAATCGTCAGATTATGCTCCTTTTGCAGTTTGGACAACAGATTCAACACCTGGGCGCGAATGGATACGTCCAGCGCGGAAATCGGCTCGTCGGCGATAATAAAAGACGGGTTCATTATGAGCGCCCTCGCTATCCCTATTCTCTGCCGCTGTCCGCCAGAAAACTCATGGGGGAAACGGCTTGCGAATTCCGCAAGAAGCCCTACATCTCCAAGAGTGTTAGCCACCCTTGCCCGGCGATCCCTGGCCGGAAGCCGCTTCTCTATGTTCTGCAATCCCTCCGAAACAATGTAATCCACCTTGGCGCGATCATTCAGCGAAGCCATAGGATCCTGAAACACCATCTGCATCTGCGAAATAATTTTTCTGTCCAATTTCTTTGTAATCTTGCCGTTTATCTTTTCACCGTTAAAGTAAACCTCGCCGCGACTGGTAGGGTTTACCCGAATAATCGCGCGGCCTATCGTGGTCTTGCCCGAACCCGATTCGCCCACAAGCCCGAAGGTCTCGCCGTGATATACATCGAAGCTCACGCCCTTGACCGCTACAAACCGCTTCCTCCGGGAACCAAACGTAACTTCCATGTCCCTGACGCTAAGAAGTGCTTCTTTCACAACAAACGATCTCCTATATATTTCCGATTATATGTCTTTTATGCGCTCAATCTGCTCCGGCGGTTCCAAAACAGGCGCACGTGGATCAAGCAGCCATGTACGGGCTTTATGCGTGGGGCTGATCTCAAAGTAGGGAGGCCGGTGCAGAAAATCTATGGCCAGGGGCAAGGGGTTACGAACGGCAAAAGCGTCGCCGCGAATGGTGAAAAAAAGATTGGGCGGCGTTCCCTTGATGGAAAACAGCTCCGTTTTCTTTATGCCCAGTTGCGGTAACGACGACAGCAACGCCCAGGTATAGGGGTGTTTGGGCGTGAAAAATATTTCGTCGCAAGTGCCGATCTCCACTATGTCGCCGGCGTACATAACCGCTATACGGTCGGCTACATTCGCGACTACACCAAGATCGTGGGTGATATACACCATGGTTAAATTGTATTTTTCGCGCAGGCTCTTCAATAAATTGAGGATTTGAGCCTGAATGGTAACATCCAGGGCGGTGGTAGGCTCGTCGCATATAAGAAGGCGGGGATTGCATGCCATTGCTATGGCAATAACCACCCTTTGCCTCATGCCTCCTGAAAATTCGTGGGGGTATTGCTTGTATCTTTTCGCCGGATCCGGTATCCCGACATCCGCAAGCAGGTTAATGGCTTTCTCTTTTGCTTCAGCGCCGCGCATATTCTGGTTCCAGCGCAGAGCCTCGCATATCTGCCAGCCAACGGTCTTCAGCGGGTTGAGGCTGGTCATAGGGTCTTGCATGACCATCGCCACGTGCTTGCCGCGATGCCCCTGCCAATCTTTATGGGTTTTATATTTGGCCAAATCCTTGCCGTCGTACATTATGGAACCTGAATCTACCCATCCGTTCTTGTCCAAAAGGCCTATCAGATTTTTCATTAACACGGATTTACCCGAGCCAGATTCCCCTACAATCGCCAGACTCTCGCCTTTATATATATCAAGCGAAATGTTCCGAATAGCGTGCAACTGACGGCCCCGCAAGCTGAATTTCACATTTAAATCTTTGATGGAAAAAAGAACCGCCGGCGTTTTCATTGCTTGTTCCATTCATATACTCCTGTCAGTTCGTTCGATTAAATATGGTTTCTGGGATCAGCCGAATCGGCAAAAGCGCTGCCCATCAGATAGAAGCTGACTGATATTACGCAGAGGACGACGGCGGGGAAGAAAAGCTGGTACCGGAGGGTCGGCGCCATCATAATGCCGCGCCCTGTGTTAAGCAGGTTGCCTAGGGACGGGATTTTAACGTCCAGGCCAAGCCCCAGGTAGGACAGGAACACTTCAGATCCGATAGCGCCGGGAATGGCAAGGGCAAACTGCAATGTTATGACCGAGATCATCTGCGGGAGCAGGTTGCGGACAATGATTTTTAGAGCGCCGCTGCCAAGGCAGCTGGAAGCAAGGTTGAATTCCCTGTCTCGAAGTATTACGGTGAGGTTGCGAACCAAACGCGCCATTCCTACCCAGCCGTATATACACATGGCAAATATTATCGGGCCAACGCCGGGCCTCAGTATGAAAGAAACCAATATCAATATGATAGTGCTTGGTATGTTGTTAATGACGTTCCAAAATTCCGTAAAAAACCAGTCAACCTTACGGACATAGCCCCATATCATACCGTAAAAAATACCTATTACCACATTGAGAAAAGCTACGGTAACGCCGATGAGCAAGGACGTGCGGGTACCCGACCAGATACGCGCCCACAGATCCTGGCCAATGGCGTTTGTGCCGAACCAGAATTCTTTGCTAAACGGCGGATGGTTACGAATCTGTTCATCATAATACTGACCGTTGGGTCTGAGTACGGAATGTAAATTTATGTATGTAGCGGGTCTTTGATTGGGCAGCAATGGCTGAATAAGCGAGAACCCGATCAGAATAACCAAAATACAAAAAGTTGTTATACCCATTTTATTTTTGAAAAACATACGCAGGGTGCTTCCCCAGTATGAGTAGTTGGAATAACCTGACCTTTCGGCTTCTTTCATGTCGTTTTGAACAAAACTGAAATACTGTGGGTCAAGGTTCGCGATCTCCTGAGTGTTCAGGTCGTCGCTAAGGGTTTTGACTTTTTGGCGAAACTCCTCAATAACTGCATCTCCAAGTTTATCGACGCTCTTCATCATTACGGAGTATTTACCCATTACCTTTGATCCCCCTTCTTGTGAAGCTTAATGCGCGGGTCAACTATGGCCATCAGTATATCGCCAAGAAGCAAACCAAAAACGCTTAACGAAGAATAGATGATAACGAGGGCTTGAACCATAGGATTATCCTGCCGCTTGATAACGTCAACCAGGAGGCCTCCCGTACCGGGTATGGAATACAAGGATTCAATATAGATGGAACCGACAATGGTAAACAGTATTGTAGCCGGTATGGCGTTCGTCATTGGAACCACGGCGTTCCTGAACACATGGCGAAAAAAGATGCTGGTTTGCGAAACGCCCTTGGCCTCCGCGAGCTTTATATAGTCCTTGTTTATTTCGTCTACCATGTATCTGCGCATCCACATGGCGTAACCGGCAATGTTCGGCAAACACATGGTGAAGATGGGCAAAAACATACTGGCAGGTTTATCAGGGTTATAAAGCAGGGGCACGTTTAACACCAGGGAACCGTATAGCTGTATAAACACATAATAAATCGCGGCGGGCAAAGCCTGCATCAGCATGATATAGCCTGTACCTACTTTATCCCATAAGCCGTCTTTTTTACGCGCCATTACGACGCCTAACGCCATACCCAGCGGCATACTCAAAAAAATCGCTATCATGCCGAATCTGATAGAGGTTGGCGCTTTGGACTTGATGATTTCTATGACAGGATAATGAGTCCTGTATCTGATGGATGTCCCAAAATCAAACTTTGTCAGGAGTTTCTTGAAAAAATTGAACATTTGAACCGGAATCGGATCCAAAAGACCCATGTTTTTAAGAATAGTGTTGCGTTCAAGCTCGCTCAGTCTGTCATAATTAACCGGAAAATAACCTTCTACGGGCATAAACCTGAGCAATATGAATGTTACGCATATAATCAGAAAAAGTGTTAAAAAGGATCGCAGAACTCTCTTTATTATATATGAAACCATAAACCGTCATACCCTCAACAAAAAACATCGCTCATAAATAAACGGGTCTGTCCGCCCATGCAAACAGACCCTCTAAAAACCAATGTTTCTTTAGCAAACCGGCCGATTATCCGGCCTTAGAGGCGCTATTTTCTTCCTGCAATGGCCGCCTGTTTTCCAGCCTGCCAATCGGCGTAAAGAAGTTTCCACTGCTCGCCCGTCATGGGGTCGGCAAGTACTTTCCTGCCTTCATATCCGTTTTGGCCGTATCCATCCCAGAAGTTATAGCGGTAAACCTGGTAACCATCGGTATCTGTATAGAACGGAATGACAAAAGCGTGGCTTAAGAGGAACGCTTCCGCTTCGGCGAAGGCCATGTAACGCGCTTCGCTTTTTACCGTAATTGCCTTGGCCTTGTTCACAAGCTCAACGTACTTTGCGTAGGTGGCTTGAGTCTCCGCGCCTGTGCCCTTGTCAATGAAGTTCCAGTTCATACCCGGCTGAAACGCGTATACCCATGACTCGGGGTCTTCCGGAGCTACCGCGCCATTATTGCCCTTCAGGAAAGCGTATTTGCCGGCGCGGCGGATTTCCGCGTTGAAGTTTGAAGCCGGACCCGTTTCAATGACAGGCTCAATGTAATCGGCTCCAAGAAGCTCAACAAGCTGCTGGGCTACGACCTGAACCTCAAGGGGCCAGGAGGCGACATTCGGGTTATAGGTCATATATATCTTTATGGGGAACTTGGCGCCCTGTGCTCTCAGCTCTCTAACAGCCTGTTCTTTGTATGCAAGGGCCTTTTCGGGTACAAACAGCCATGTGGGGTGATGTGCGAAATCCTTTAACGGCGCGAAGTCTACGTAGTCTTTGCCTGCCACGCTGGCGAAATCTTTGGCCGTGATTGTGCTTTGCAGGTAAACTTCAGGTGTGTAAGGGTCAAGGGTTAAGAGGGCCCTGTAGGTATCAAGCGCCCAGAAAAGGGATTGGCGGAAAGCTTCGTTATTTACGGCAATATTCCAGTTATCCGGCTCAAACCTGCTGTCAAACTGCGGCCAGAAGTTGAACATATAGTAGTATTGATAAGTAGGATCAGGCTTGCCGGGGCAAACGAAGTTTTTTGTGTCCGGATTTTGCATCCACATATCAAGGATGTCGGAAGTGATCGCGGCCCAGTCAATTTCACCGCGCAGGAAAAGCTCCGGCCCAAGCAAGTCGCTTTCCGCGTTATATGTATCGATGATCTTCTCAATATAAACTTCTTTCGCGTTATAATAGTAAGGGTTCTTTTCGTATACCCTTCTGTATTGAGGTTCAAAAGTTGTCAGAATATACGGCCCTATGAAGATAGTCCTTTCAAGCTCTGTGCCGTACAGAATACCCTGCTTTTCAAGGAAAGGCCTCCAAACAGGCATAAAAGACGCGATAGAAAGAAAGTAAGGAACAGGATTCTTAAGGGTAAGCTGAAGGGTATATTTACCGGTAGCTTTAAAACCGACCTGATCCAGGCCAACCTCCCCTTTATAGTATTGTTCAGCATTTAAGATATAGTTGTTAAAACTGCCGGCGTTAGGTGATAGATGCGTGGGATCGAGCACCCATTCCATAACGGCGACGAAATCGTCCGCCGTAAGCTCCGAATTCGGGATGCGCTTCTTGGTGTGGTCAACATACGGAAGGCCCTGGCGTATTTGGAAAGTATAGACAGTACCGTCCGGACTGACTTCAAAACTGCTGGCCAGTCCGGGAACGATTTGACCGTATTTATCTGTCGTTAAAAGGCCTTTGGTACCCAAAGCGTTAAAGTTCCAGTCTGTAGCGGAGTCGCTGTTATTGAAGGGGGCAAATTTTGTTACCTCTGTGTTGTAAACCCTTCTAACTACCTGCTCCTTGGCGTAGCGTAGTCCATGCGGGCCGGTCTGTCCGCTCCAATTGCCGCTTGAAAGACCGCCTCTGTTGCAGCCCGCAAATACAGCGAGTATGACAAATAACGCTGCAAAAAGCGCAAAACTTCTGCTAAATCGTTTCATAAAATTCCTCCTTATAGTTAGCATAGAATAATCAAACCACAAATTTGGATGAGCATCAAGGTCAACGCGCAACATTGACAAGCGGAAATAAAAGGATAGAATAAGTTAAGCGATATGACTACAAAACAAAAAATTGGCCAATGTTTTGGCATAGGCTTTTCAGGAACCAGCGTGAGCGAGGATCTGCGAAGGCTGGTCAGGGAATATAAAGCAGGAAATGTGATCCTGTTTCGGGACAACATAGAAAGCTCCGCCCAAGTAAGAGCCCTTTGCAGAGATATACAAAAGCTGGTAAAGGATGAAACGGGATACCCGGCCTTTATCGCGATTGATCAGGAAGGGGGAGCGGTAACGAGGCTGCCGGAAGACATGGTGAATGTCCCTGGGGCAATGGCGCTTGCGGCATCGGGAAATACGGATAATGTGGCCTTTGCCGCCCGGATTACCGCCGCGGAACTTCGGCGCATAGGGGTCAACCTCAACCTGGCGCCGGTGCTGGATGTCAACTGCAATAAAGACAATCCAGTGATAGGAAACCGCAGTTTTGCGCCTAACGCGGCGGATGCCGCATCCTTTGCCGTCGCCGCGGTCAAGGCTTTCAACAAAGAGGGACTGATGTGCTGTGGCAAGCACTTCCCGGGCCATGGGGATACCGCCGTGGATTCCCATCTGGATCTTCCTCTTGTTGACCGAAGCCTCGACGAACTGGAAGCGCGGGAACTCATCCCCTTCCGTGCGGCCATCGCCGCCGGAATCCCCGCGATCATGACTACCCATATCCTTTTCCCGCAGATTGAAAGCGAAAAAATCCCCGCTACCATGTCGGGGAAAATACTCAAAGGCTTGCTTAGAGAACGCCTGGGCTTTACCGGACTTGTCATAAGCGACGCGATGGAGATGCGGGCCATTAAGGACTACTACGGGATACCGAAAAGCTGCGCTTTGGCCCTGGCCGCAGGCGTTGACATCGTTTATGTCTGTCACGATCCGTCGGATATGGAAGCAGGCCTGCGTGAAATTGCCTCTGCCTGTGAAGATGGCCGCATCGCCGGAAAGGAATTGGACGCCTCGGTGGAGCGTGTGCTCCGCTATAAAGAACGCTACGGGGCCTTTGGCTTTGACGCCGCAGAAGATCCTATAGAAGAGATAAGCCGCCGGAAAGAGCAAAACGCCGCCCTGATGCGGAGCGCGTTGGCCGCCCGTGAAAAGGGCAAAGCTCCGCCACCTTTGGGGGACAAGCCCTTTTTCGTGGGCTCCCTTGCCTACCGGGCTAGCATAGCCTCCGCGAAACCGACCGCTTCTTTGAGTTTTGCTCCCTGGTTTTCGGAAAAATTCGGCGGCAGCTTTCGCGAAACGGCGGTGAACCCCGATTCGGCAGAGATAGCCGGTATTGTTTCCGCCCTGCCCCCAGCCACTTCTATCGTGCTGGGGATGATAAACGGCAGCGTCAACCGCGGCCAGATCGAGCTTGCCCGTGCCCTATCTGAAGCAGCGCGACGGAAAAATACTCCCTTCATGGTTGTGTCACTGCGGAACTCCTGGGACTTTTCCCTGCTTCCGCAGGTGGTCTACGGCCTGGTCGCCTGGGAGTACAGTCTAAAAAGCTTCGAGGCGGTAGCGGCTGCTTTACGGGGAGAATTTACACCTTCTGGCAATTTGCCAGTCTTTTAAAACACGCGAACTCCGGTTGCCACTCAGGAACTCGCTAACTAGAGTCTGTCTATAAAGTAACAGCAATTCTTAATTTGAAAGCTATAGAAGAAATTTACCACGGAGAACACTGAGTAACACAGAGCTTTAGTACGAAAACTATCTTTCTCTACCTTCGGTTCTGTAGCCGTGAAACTCCGTGCACTCCGTGGTTTTTATTATTCATAATTCTCTAAACTTATAATTGCTGACAAAGTAACCGACTTTATGGACAGACACTAACAACTCATTTTTACTTTTAAATTATGCTTTTTTCCGATTTGTACCATATCACCGTCATTTAAAGGCGTAATGGTATATATATCGGTTATTTGCTTACCATTAATTTTAACCGCGCCTTGTTGTATAAGCCTGCGCGCTTCTGACTTGGTTTTTACAAGGTTGTTTTTTTCCATGGAAGAAATAAACATAATCCCGGGTGTTTCCGTATCGCTGTGATAAAAAACAAAAACAGACGGGTTTTCACTGACATCCTCTTTTTTGTCACTAAAACCTCCGTTGCTGTTTCCGGTAGACTCAAAAGCCGCTTTTATCGCTGCCGGATTAATTTTTTCAGCTCTTCTATCTTCCTCGGACAGATTTGATATTTTAAAAGCAGGCGAATTTTTATATATTACCCCTACCCTGGTTTTACAGCCGAAAAAAGTTTTTAAATTGCCTGCCAGGAAATCCCTTGCCTCAAACAAGGTTTCAAGATTAGTACAAAATCCGTCAATCGGAAATACAATGTTTGTTGTTTTTTCGCTTATTTTGCCGACAGGCATTTGACGCCATATCCATTTTCTCGTACGAATAGTGTTTCCTGAAGCATATACCGGTTCTTCGCCTTCATTGGGCTTGTCTTCCGAATCTTCAAATATATCGCCGCTGTTTGAAAAACGTATTTCAAGATCATCCATCAGGGAATCAATATCATGCACGCCCAACGGCACGAGGTACTTAAGCGATATGGCATTTGCCAAATCAACAACGGGGCTTATGGAAGCAAGGCTCCCGCTTTTTGAAACGCGGTTAAGCAAGGCCTCAATTGAAATTTGATATTTCGAGGGGTTAATGCCAAAATTCCTCATGGCAGCGTGGTACGGCTCAAAGTCATAAAGACTCTTTGCCGCTTGCCCTTTTAGGGTTTCTTTTTGTTTTGCAACGGCATCATTAAAAAAATCAGCGATTTTATTATTATCAATAGAGTTATTGAGCCCTTCAGCCGTAACGACGGCGATTACAAGATCGTTTTTCTTTTCAAATACCGCGCGGTTAATTTTTATGAACATGGTAACAGTATACCGGAAATTAATTCTTTTGGAAGCCTCACTAATACGCGCTTGCAAGTAATCATAATTCCCTCCATAATTAGTGATGACATAAATGGGGGTATACATGCTATCTGACTTACTAAGTCCGCATAAGGCTTCGTTTAAAGATTACACCGAACTGCGCGCGCAGGTGAATACGACCAGATTGGTAACTTTTCTGGCCGGTAATATGGTTACGAATTCGCAAAATTCCATAGGCGGGGTGTCCGCGCGAGTGTACAGGGGCGGAACTTACGGATTTGCCTCCAGCGCTGAGTACACTGACGAGAGCATTAAAAACGTGCTGCCCGCAGCCAGCAGCAATGCGGCGTTTATGAATACCCACGTTAATAAGGGTCTTGGGCCCCTGCCGACTGTCGCGCCGGGCAAGGTCGGATTGAAAAAAGATTATTCTGCCGACGTACAGCAAAGTGTTTTAATCGAATTCGCGAAAGCGCTGGATTCCCTGATTGTTGAACGTTACAAGAACCTGTCAAGCCGGGTGGTTCGCGTAAATTGTCTTGACATAGAAAAAATCCTTGCAGTAAGCGACGGCGCGGACAGCCATTTTTTCCAGCCGCGCTCGTTTGTCTATGTGCAAATGTCTGTTGAAACTGACGACAAGATTCCCGTAGAGCTCTCTAATCCGATAGGCGGCTTTGGCCGCTTTAACGAGGTGTTTTCCGATCCGGCGTTGCTAGCGGAGCGACTGGACAAACAGTACGAACAGCTTATGCAAAAACGCGAAGGGGTTTATTCCAGCGCGGGGTTTAGGAAATGCGTGTTAGGCCCCGAACTTGCAGGCATGTTGGCCCATGAGGCGATTGGCCACACTGTCGAGGCCGACATTGTACAGGGCGGCTCCATCGCCGGGAATTACATGGACAAAGAGGTTGCCAGCGAACTTGTCTCTATGGTGGATTTCGCGCATACCGCTTTTGGCAAGCCATGTCCGTTACCGGTGTATGTTGACGACGAGGGAACGATAGCCGAAGACGCGATTCTGATCGAAAACGGAATCCTTAAATCGTACATGCACTCCAAAGAAAGCGCGCGGCATTTTGGCGCAAAGCCCCAGGGCAACGCGCGCGGGTTTTTGTTCTCCGACGAGCCGCTAATACGTATGCGCAATACCGCCGTTCTTCCCGGCAAAAGCAAACTCGACGATATGATCGCCGGCGTGGACGACGGCTACTATCTTGTAAAATCGGGCAACGGCCAGGCAGACACTACAAGCGAGTTTATGTTCTCTGTCGATATGGGCTATGAGATAAAGAACGGAAAAATAGGCAAGGCTCTTCGCGAGACAACTATTTCCGGCGTGGCTTTTGAAATGCTAAAAACCGTAGACATGATTTCCGACGACATGGTCTGGGAATGCGCAGGGTTCTGCGGTAAGAAACAGCCGATGACAGTCAGCTGTGGCGGCCCGGCAATTCGCTGTGATTTGAATATAGGAGGCAGATGATGACACGGCAGGAGACAGCATTTTACGCGCTTGAAGCCCTGAAAAAAGCCGGTGCCGGTAAGGCTGCCTGTAAGGTGAGTACCGGGCGCAAGGATGAGTTTAATGTAGAAGCCAATAAATTTTCACTGTTGCGTACCCTCTTCAATAATGAGCTGTCCATCAAAGCGATTAAGGATGGTCGGAAAGGGGTAATCGTAATTAATAAACTGGACAAAGACTCCGTTGACGAAGCCGTGGCAAACTGCATTGCCATGACCTCCTCTGCTCTGCCCGATGAGGCAGAAGATATTGCCGAGAAGGGCGAGAACAAGTCGTTCGATCAAACTTGCGGCGGCCCGGATATGGACAAACTCTTTTCCAGAACGAAAGAATTTGTCGATCAAACCGAAAGCGAATTTCCGAAGATAGTGCTTGAAGGCCTGGTTTCGGATTTTAACAGTGCCGGGACCACCTACGTAAACAGCAACGGAGTGGAATTCAACTCCTCTTCCGAAAGTTATGACATACAAACCATGTTCTCGGCGAAGGATGGAGGGAAGTCCTCGTCCTTTAACGGTTACTTTGCAAGAATTGCGTCGCTTGACACTCCCTTTATGGAGCTTGATATGCACCGGCAATTGCTGGAAGGCTCTTCAAAGTCCCTTAACCCGCGCATGGTGGACGGAAAGTTTGTCGGCAAGGTCTTGCTAACCCCCGCCTGCTACGACATGATCTGGTATGCGCTTTTAGGGAACTTCCTCTCCGACGCGCCCCTTGTTAAGGGCACAAGCCGCTGGAAGGACGCGCTTGGCACAAAGGTTGCGGATTCCAAACTCACGCTCCGCACAGCTCCGCTTAGTCCTCATATTGTCTCAGGCGAACGCTTTACGGTAGACGGTTTCGAAAGCCGCGACATGGACATAATCCGTGAGGGCGTGCTTGAAAATTTCGCGCTGACCCTGTACGGCTCACGAAAGTCCGGAAAACCAAGGGCGCTTAATTCCGCTTTTGATAATATTGAGGTTGCCGCTGGTGATAAGCAGCTGGATGAAATTATCAGGGGAATTGACCGGGGTATAATGATGAACCGTTTTTCCGGCGGCGCGCCCAGTGCGAGCGGCGAAATGTCCGGCGTGGCGAAAAACAGTTTCCTGATAGAAAACGGAAAAGTGACTGACGCCCTTAAAGAAACGATGGTATCTTTCGACATAGTAAATATTCTTGCGAATATCACCGCTATTTCATCTGAACGATGTCGGAACGGAGTATGCATACTGCCCTGGTCCTGCTTTGACGGCCTTACAATTTCGGGGAAATAAAATGACTAAAGAACAAATTGTTGATGAACTTGTCGAAGTAAACCGGGCGCAGATAGAACATCGCGCATCATGGATGGCCCTTATCTACGATGAGATGGTCAAGGCGGGCATTGACGCCGAAATAATTATCAGGCGGGCGATAAATCGCTACGGACGGATTCATGGAGAGCAAGTTAAAAAACGCTGCGCCGATCCTAAAAACTTTGAAGATTTTAAGAAGGCGTTTTTAAGCGACATATCAAAAAAAACCTTCGACGCGGATATTGTTGAAGGTGATGAGGCTTCGCTCAGCATTGATTTTCACTATTGCGCTTTGGTGAACGCGTGGAAAAAACTAGGGTTAAATGACAAAACCTGCGAATTGTTATGCGATATGGCAATGGAAGGCGACCGAACCATTGCCAAAGTTATGGGACTGCAATTTGATCTTGGCAAGACAATCGCGCAAGGCTGTCCAATCTGCGAATTGCGCTTTAGAAAATAAAGCAACTCTTTATGGCGCAGCTCGTTATTCATAACGCGAAGGTTTACCTCGAGCGCGAAAGTTTCGCCCAGGCTGTTCTGATACACGACGACAGAATCGCCGCCACAGGTACAAACGAAGAAATTAATTCAAAGGCACCCGGCGCTGAAAAAATAGACGCCTCAGGCAGCCTTCTACTGCCCGGCTTCAACGATTCGCATATGCATCTGTATTCTTTCGGGCGCAACAAATATCGTATAAAGGCTAACGGCGTTACTTCCATTGACGAACTGGTCGAACGTGGACGCGATCTAATCGCCCGCATAAAACCGCATGAAGGCTCTGTCGTCGCGGGTACGGGCTGGAATCAGGACATGTTTACAGGCGAGAAGCGCCTTCCCAACCGCCATGATATCGACCGTATCTCTACCGAACACGCGGTGGTTATTTTCCGTGTCTGCGGACATACGCTATGCTGTAATTCTTTGGCGTTGAAAATGGCGGGGATAACGCGCGACAGCGTACATACCGAAAGCGGAAAAATAGAACTGGATACACACGGCGAGCCTTTGGGAATAATCGGCACAGGGTCGGCTCTGAAAAAAATCATGGGCATGGTTCCGCCTTACAGTCAGGAGCAAATAGAGGAACAGCTTTTGTACGCTGCGCACCACGCGCTAAAAAACGGCATTACGTCGGTGGGAAGCAGGGACGTTATCGAAGATAATTATCAAAGCATCGTTGACGCTTATATCAAACTGTTTACCGAACACGATCTTCATCTGCGCGTTAATCTGCAATGCACTATCGAGAAGGACGCGGTATTTAACGAATTTTTAAAACGTGGCTGGATCACAAGGTCTTCAATGGGCCATCCTTATTTGACAATGGGGGCGTCAAAACTTTTCGCCGACGGCTCCCTTGGCTCGCGCACCGCATACATGCGAAAGCCGTATTTGGACGCGCCGTCTACGCGCGGTTTTCAAGTACACCCGCAAGAGGAGATGGACGCGCTTGTACTCAAAAATCATAAAAACGGCTTTCAGGTAATCGTGCACGCCATTGGGGACGCGGCTGTTGAAGAAACTCTGAACGCTTTTAATAAAGCGAACGATGGCAGTACAAACAAGCTGCGCCACGGGTTAGTGCATTGCCAAATAACAGATTTGCCGCTTCTGCGGTGCATGGCAGATAACGGCATCCTCGCGTTTATGCAGCCTATCTTTCTTGGCAACGATCTTTATGTGCTTGAAAGCCGCGTGGGCAAGGAACTCGCGTCTACTTCCTACGCCCTTGCAACCATGGACAAGCTGGGCGTTAAAGCGGCCTACGGAACTGACAGCCCGGTAGAATCCATGAACCCGCTGGAATGTATCGACTGCGCGGTGAACCGCCATGACGTAACAAACGGCTATCCAGAGGAAGGTTTTTACCCGGATGAATGTGTTGATGTGTATACCGCTGTAGACGCTTACACCATAGGCAGCGCATACGCCGAATTCGCCGAAGATTACAAGGGCAGAATTAAGCCGGGCTACCTCGCCGACCTGACGCTGCTGGATCGCGACATTTTTACCATTCCGCGAAAAGAAATTCGCAAGGCGCAGGTGCTGTGGACTATGGTAGGCGGCGTTATGGCCTACCGGAAATCCAGTATAGGAAAAATTGTATAACTAGTGTCCGTCCACAAAGTCTGTTACTTTGCGGACGGACACTGCATTTTCTCGTCTAAAGACTACGAAAATGCAGTTTTTAAGGTTGTCTGTCCATAATGTGTCTACATTATGGACAGACTCTAACTAAAGCTAACCGTAGTCGTACAAACAAAAAAAAATGCAAAAAACCTTATTTTTCTGCTTGACAGACAGTTAAGGGGGGTATAAAGTTATAATTGAATGATTGCTCAACTATTGGAGAATCGAGGATGACAAAAAATATGCCCGTATGCGACTGCGAGGTTATCCACGGGGAAGTGGTTGACCGAGTCCGTGAGGCTATGCCGAAAGAGGAGGATTTTTACGATCTTGCGGACTTGTACAAGATGTTTGCCGACAGTACAAGAGTTCGCATCCTTTGGGCGCTTTTTCGTGAAGAAATGTGCGTTTGCGACATTGCCGTATTGCTTGGCATGACGAAATCGGCGATTTCCCACCAGCTTAAATCGCTCCGCCTTTCCAATTTAGTCAAATACGACAAGCGGGGAAAGGTAGTTTACTATTCTTTGGCCGACAGCCATGTAAAAGACATACTTGAAAAGGGGTTTGAGCATATTAACGAATAATACAGATGATTTTTTTATTCACACGGTTGAATAATTGAGCAATTATACATATAGGGGTATTGCTATGACAAAAAATTATACTTTAAAAGGGCTTTGTTGCCCTAATTGCGCCGCGCAGATTGAACGTACTGTCAGTGTCATGGAAGGCGTTCAGGCTGTAACGGTAAGCCCGGTAACCACAGTGCTGAACGTGGAATTCGTCTCCAATCTGGCAGGGCGGATAACCCAGCTTGTTGAACAGGCAGTCTACAAACACGGGCCGGAAATTGTGGTTATGGACAACGACAAAAAAGAGGACGCGGAGTCAGATGACGCCGGAGGGAAATGGGAGATAATCAAGCTCATTGCCGGTGCGGTTATTTTTGCCGCCGGTATGGCTCTTGATAAATTTCTCTCGCCGGAACCGCACCGTTATATCCGGCTGGCGGTTTTCATTGCGGCGTACCTGATACTCGGCGGCGATGTCGTCTTTAGGGCGTTAAAAAACATTGCGCGGGGGCAGGTTTTTGATGAAAACTTTCTGATGAGCGTTGCCACCATCGGGGCGTTTGCAATCGGCGAATATCCTGAAGCGGCGGGGGTAATGCTCTTTTATCAGATTGGGGAGATGTTTCAGGATTTTGCGGTTAAACGGTCAAGAAAATCCATTACGAGCCTGATGGATATTCGCCCCGATTATGCCAACCTCAAAAAAAGCGGCGGCAGCATCGAGAAGGTTGCGCCTGATACGGTAAGCGTTGGCGATATTATTATTGTCAAGCCGGGAGAAAAAATCCCCCTGGACGGCATTGTCGTTGAGGGTGTTTCCATGCTTGACACTTCGGCGTTGACCGGGGAATCCGTTCCCCGTAAAGCGGAAACGGGGGATGCGGTATTGTCAGGCAGCGTCAACCAAAGCGGTATGCTGACAATAGAAGTTACCAAGGTTTTCGGCGAATCAACCGTTTCAAAAATTATAGACCTTGTTGAAAATGCTTCAAGCAAAAAAGCGAAAACCGAAAATTTTATCACCACATTTGCGCGGTACTATACACCCGTTGTTGTTATCCTTGCGGTGTTGATCGCCGTTCTGCCGCCTCTTATTTTCGGCGCGTCTACAGGCAGTGTATGGCGGGACTGGATAAACCGCGCTCTTGTTTTTCTTGTTATTTCATGCCCCTGCGCTCTTGTCCTGTCAATCCCGATGGGCTTTTTCGCCGGTATAGGCAGGGCGGCAAGAAAAGGCGTTTTGGTAAAGGGCGGCAATTACCTTGAGGCTTTTAACAACCTTGAAACGGTGGTGTTTGATAAAACCGGGACATTGACCAAAGGCGTGTTTAAGGTTACTGCGATAGAACCCGCAAGTGGCTTTAACAGGGATACTTTGCTTGAACTGGCGGCAAATGCCGAAAGCTACTCCAATCACCCTATCGCGTTGTCCGTTATGAAAGAATACGGTAAGTCGGTAGAACGTGAGAAACTTTCCGATTATACGGAAATCGCGGGACACGGCGTAAGCGTTAATCTGAACGGCAGGACTATTCTGGCGGGAAACCAAAAGCTCATGGCAAAAGCGGGCATTGGCTTTCAGGAATCGCAAAGCGTCGGAACTAAAGTCTATGTCGCGTCGCTTGGCGACGCGCCGTCCGACGGGTTATTCGCCGGCTGTGTTGTTATTTCAGATGAAATTAAGCCGGACAGCCACAACGCCATACCCGCGCTGAAAGCAAAGGGCGTGCGAAAAACGGTAATGCTCACCGGGGATAACCCGCACATTGCCGAGGCTGTTGCCGCCGAATTAAAACTGGACGAAGTTTACGGCGGTTTGCTGCCCCATGAAAAAGTTGAGAAAGTGGAAATTCTTAACTTTAAAAAAAGCGCCAAAGGCAAACTCGCTTTTGTGGGAGACGGTATAAATGACGCGCCTGTCCTCGCGATGGCGGATATAGGCGTGGCGATGGGCGGACTCGGTTCCGATGCCGCTATCGAAGCCGCCGATGTCGTGTTAATGACCGATGAACCTTCAAAACTCTGTGATGCTATTGATATTGCCAAGTTTACAAAGAAAATCGTGAGGCAAAACATTGTTTTTGCGTTAGGCGTAAAAGTTGTCTTTCTCGCGCTCGGCGCTTTTGGCGTTGCCACCATGTGGGAGGCGGTTTTTGCCGATGTCGGGGTATCGCTTCTTGCGGTATTGAACGCTATGAGGATAATGAGGGCAAGATGATATTTTGGGATTTTTGCGCTCCTTTTACGATTGGGCGAATGACAATATACTATCTGTAATGACTTGTCAAAATAAGGATGCGTAGATTATGAAAAGCACAAAAAAAATTTTCGCGTTGGTTATTTCCGTAATTGTGTCGCTTGGCACACTTTTATTTGCCGCCTGCGCTAAAACTTTACAAACAACGACATGGACCGGCGCCTTCACCGCCTCTTTCGATGACGAAATTCCGGAAAATTCCTGTGGCATAGATATTGAAATGGGAACGATGCACGTAGAAAAAACAGCCTTTGGCGGGGAAATATTCTCGTTTGTGCGCGTTCCTCTTGGCATCGAATTTTTCGCGAATGAAATTACCGAAGCAAAACTTTTTCTGTACACTGCGGATAGCGCGCCGCCGAAAAAACTGCTCATAGGAACCGTTAGCGGGCGCTGGACGCTTTACACACCGACGTTCGCGGAAGCGAAGGCGCTTGTGGACAACAATGGATTGAAGGCCGCAGCTCTGCGGACGGAGGACGATGGCTGGGTCAGCGTCTCGGTGACCGAAATTGTAAATGCGTGGATGCGTGCCGATATTAAAAACTTCGGGTTCGCGCTGTTCCCTCTTGCGGGCCAGGCGCAGGGCGTATTCGCCGATATGTATAACAGCGACGAAAACAAGCCGTATCTTAAAGTGAGCGGCCGAGTTGGCAAACGCCCGAGCGGGTACGGCAAGTTCGGCTTTACAAGGGTGCCGGAAGAAGGCAGGCTTGATGATACCATCAACGGCAACTGCCTTGCCTACGCGGTCAGGGACAGCGTTCCGGTTTATCTTGGAGACCTCGGCAGCAGTTACCGCGAGGTAAACCGCGTTTTATCCGAATCGGGCGAGGACGGGGTTGTCGAGTATATCGGCGGCTTGTTTGAAAAATACGTCGAAGAACACAAAGCGGCCCTTCGCGTGTCAAAAATACGCAGAATAGACGGCTTCAACTCTTCCATAGACCCCGCGAAGGAATACCGTATCGTGTTGCGTGCGGGCTGTCACGCCACAGAAGATCAGCCCTTGAGCGAAGACGCGCGCAATTTTGACTTTCATTTTTTGGTGCAGCTTGACGACGGCAGATGGTCGCAAAAATACGGGTGGAGTTACTCGGAAATCATCCCTGCCACCGGTCCTGGCATTTCTCCGGAGAAATACTATTGGGAAATGTCCAAGTACGGTTATTTATACAGAAGCAAGTTAATCTATTATGCCGTAACAAAAGATACCGACGAAATCACGGTTCACAGACCAAGCCCGTTTGCCGACGTGGGGCTTTATGACTACGTGACAAGCGGCGTGGAATACGTGTTCAAAAACGGCTTTATACTTGGCACGAGCGACGCGCCCATGCTGTTCAGCCCGGACACTGCTCTGACGCGCGGCATGGCGACTGCGGCGTTTTACCGCATGGCAGGCAGCCCGGACGCGGGCAGATTTGCCAACCCGTTTGACGACGTGGGTGCCGGTAACCGGTACTACGACGCTGTGAAATGGGCGGCGGCAAACGGTATCATTTTCGATTACTCTGGCGGCGGCAAATTCGCGCCTGACCGCAATATCACGCGCGAGGAAGCGGCGTTCGCGTTCTTTAATTATCAAAAGCTATCAGGGCTTATTCCCGCGGACTTCCTCCTGGAAATGACACCCGATGATGCGGACGAGATAAGCGTATGGGCGAGGGAAGCGGCTAAAAAGCTCATGATGCAAATGATATTCCGTGGTTCAGGCGGCTCTTTCAACTCTTTCATCCCGAAAGGCGAGATAACTCGTATTGAATTTGCGGGTATGCTGCGCGATTATTACGAAAGGTCTGATAAATAAATAGCTATCGCTATTTTTTCTAAGTTTTCTAGTAGTTCTGAGAATAATATCTATTTTATATCAAGTTTGTTAATCCATTGTTCAATCAATTCGTTTGTACGGCTACGGTTAGCGTTAGTTATACAAAGACCTTCAGGTATTTTTGATTCCGGACAAAGCTTTTTTATTGACTGTACACTTGTGTTTATGCCGCTTGAACCTGATGTGCAAAATGGTATTAACGTCTTATTGGAAAAATCGTATTCTTCCAGAAATGTCCGTATTGCCATAGGCGAATCGCCCCACCATATCGGATAGCCAATGAAAATAATATCATATGAATCAATGCCGTTAACGTGCGTAGAAAGCTGTGGTCTTGAATTAGCGCGCAATTCTTCAGTTGCCTGGGCCAAACAAGCATTGTAATCAGAAGGGTAAGGATTGACAGTCTTTATTTCAAAAAGCGTTCCACCCGTGAGAGACTGAATATGTTTTGCAACAGTCTCAGTTGTGCCGGTACGTGAAAAATATGTGACTAATATTTTCATGTTTCCCCCTGTTTGCTTGTTTCCTGTTCCAATTCCTTGAGCGCATACAGTAAAAAATGTAACTACTGCCATCATCAAAATACCTGATATCTTTTTCATTATTTTAGCACTCCCACTTTATCTTCGCCGGATTAGGTTCATTTTGTATTGCTATTTTTTTTAAAGACGCTTCCATTTCTGCGCATTCCTTAATCGCAAGCAGTTCCCACGTTTCCTGCAAAAATTTTGAGAAGAATGAGAAAAAGCAACAACTAGAAGTATATGATTTTACTTTTTCTTTACAACCTTTTTAGGGCCTTTATTTTTGGCGGATCTTGGGCTGGTGGTTATAGTGGTTTTTTTGCTCAAGACGGAGTGTGTTTGCTTTTTACTGGGCTTTTCAGCGGTTCCCGGTTTCGGAGCGGCGGGTTTCTTTGCCTTGGGTATGGATTCCAGGACATCCTGCAATTCCTTGTCTTTTGATGCTTCGCTTAGGTCAGCATCACGCTGTAAACCAAGCCAGAATGCGGGTGTTTGGTCGAAAAATTTTGCAAGGCGAAGGGCGGTAGGAACTGTAATTTTTGACTTCCCGATTACAAGTAAGCGTGCTGCGGAAGGGCTTAGGTGAACCGCTTTTGACAGTGAAAAGGGGTTTAGCTGATACTCGTCCATGAGAGATTGAAGAACGGTTGCGGGGGTCTGTAATGATTTGGGCATTGTAAAATCCTTTAAGGTAGAATGATTAACTTATATAGGAATTTATGAATGTTGTCAAGACTGGCTGTAAAATATAGATTATCTTTCAATGCCGGATAAACATAAATCCATATGGTCGCGGTATTTCCTATTTCTTATTATTTTACTCCACCTTAAACCGCGAGACTTCCTTTAGCAAATCGTTAATGGCATCACGGTTCTTTTGAGTCATCTCATTGACTTGGTTTACCGCTATGTTTATCTGATCCGCGCCCGTGGCCATCTCGTTCATGCCACCTGCTATTTCCTGCGACATCATCTCAAGGTTCCGGTTAAAGGTCTGGCTTTCATTCATTGCTCCCTGGCTGCCGCTCAGCATTTTCTCGGAACCGCTCTTTACCTTTTGGGTAAGTTCGTTCAAAGTGCCCACGCTTTGCAAGACCTGCTTGCTGCCCTGTCCCTGTTCCTCCATGGCGTTGCGGATATTTTCTTCCTGCTGCGAAACGGTATTTACGCCCGATTCAATAGCCTCGAATCTGGCCTGAACATTGTCCGTCGAGGCTGTAATTTTATTAATTGATTTCGCTATTTTTTTCAGTGCCCTGGCAATCGTTTTGGACTGTTCGCTGGAACTGTCCGCCAGCTTGCGGATTTCTTCGGCGACTACCGCAAAGCCTTTTCCTACTTCTCCGGCGTGCGCCGCTTCAATCGCGGCATTCATCGAAAGAAGGTTGGTCTGGCTGGCTATGCTCACCATAAGCCCGTTAATCTCCTCCAGGTCCTCGGACTCTTCGGAGATTTTCTGAATATCCTGGGCAACGTCCGATAGACCTTCCCGTCCTGCTTCGGAGGCTTCTTTCAAAGAATTTACATTGGCGGCGTTGTTCACCAGCGTACTGGTTACTGAATTGATACTGGCTACCATTTCCTCAATGGCGGATGAAGCCTGGGAAACATTTCTGCTCTGGTTTTCTACAAATCCGTTGAGTTCATTGATGTTGGCGATAACCTGTTCCATAGGCTCGTTTGATTGTTTAACGTTGGCGTTCTCAATGACACGGCCCTTGATACTCTGTATATTGGCGGTGATTTCGTTAATTGCCGCCGCTGTTTCGGTCATGTTGCTGGACAGGTCGGTGCCTATGACCGACAATACACCGGATTGCTTTTTAATGACCAGCACAAGGTCTTTGATTTTTCCGATTGTTTTGTTGAAGTACAGCGCAAGGTCGCCTACCTCGTCTTCGGAATTGATTTCAATGGTCTTGGTCAGATCGCCCTCGCCTTCGGAGATGTCTTTTAATGTAGTGGTTACACTTACTATTGGCTTTACTATAATAAATTTGCTGATGAGCGAAATTGACAGAATTGAAACCAATAAAATGCCTACTACAATTAAGCCAAGCTTTATTAACCCTGTTAAGCTATTATCCGATATAACTCTTTCTATTGACGACATTTCTGTACCGATAAATAAAATTCCGATGACTTCGCTGGTATTGGGCTGAAATAACGGATAATATGCGGCGAGGTAATTTTTACCCAGAATGACCGCGTTTCCTATATATTCTTTTCCCGCCCGAACACTCGGATATGCCGCGCTTTTCGCTCCCAGAAAAGTATCCACAGCGCGTTTTCCTGAAGCGTCTTTAATGCTGGTGGTTATTCTGCGGTAATCATCATTTTCCTTGATAAAAACGGTTGCCACAATATTCATCATTGCAGATGCCTTATCAACAACCTCATACTGATATTGAAGCGCATTACCCTGTTGATCTACCAGTTTGTTATTGTCGAGGCGTAACTCGCCGTACTCCTGTTTTAGCATTAATTGAAAAGAAGCCATGTCGCCTTTAAGTTTTTCTTCTCCCATTATAACGGCAGTTTGCAGGCCCATGTCTTGAATGGAAATAACGCTAAAAATTGCCAACGCTACTACTGTCAAAAACACAAAAGCAATGGCTAAGGCCGATATTTTTGTTCCTACGCTTAGCCGAATTACCTTTTTTCCCTTTTTCTTCTTATGTCTTGTACCCATCTGTTCTCTTCCTCATTGTATTATCATAGGCTAATTTTAACAATCTGGGGTTATTGTTACAAGTGGGAATTTTGTCTTTTGCTGGAAACAGGGGGGTGCTATAACCTTGCAAAATCACTATCCACAAATATTACTTCGTGAACTGTGCCGTCTGTATAGGTCATTCTCCCGTGACCGCTTTGTTCGCCATTAGCCCAATCGCCTTCGTAAACTGAACTATTCTCTATCCTTTCTTGATTTAACAAACAATTCGTTAGCAAAAGAGTATTAACTAAAAATAACCTTCATCAGCCGCTCTTAGTTTTCTAAATTATTTTAGCTTCCATTTGCCGTGAGGAACACTATTTTTTTTCCATGTTCTATTTAATATAAATACATGGATAGGAAATTATGGGAATTTTCTTGATAGAATTGCTCTAAAAGATAAAATCTGTTTTTTACATGAAACAGGCAGACAGGCAAATTCTTCAAGTAAAAAGATAAAACTGGCTGACAATTTTCAAACGACACTAGATAAAATCAAAAATGATTTCGGAATGGATTTTGATTTATTAAAAGTGCTTGATAAAATAACAAAAAATTATATTGTTTTTACAGACTCATTTCAAACAATTTTTCAAAAGGTAAAAAAAATTATTGAACTTGAATTAATATTAACTACTTTAAGTTTATATCATTATGAACCTGATAATAAATATGTAAAACAGCTTTTAAAACATAAAGCCATAGAAATTCTAGCGGAACGTACAGTAAAAATCCCTGATGACTTTCACTTTCAATCAACAGATGAATTTCTGAAAATTGCAAAAAGAATATTTATAGGTATTGAAAATATGGTTAGTTCGCTACCACCTGAAGAAACTTTACTTGCTTCTCGATTGAAAAACGAAGAATATGAAAGAGCAAAAAATATAGCGACTTATTATATTAACAATCAAGAATTATCAGAGGCAACATTTTTATATATTGATTTTACAGGACTAAGAACTATTCCTGAACCGAAGGAAGCGATTATTTCACAGTATTACAAGATAGTAAAACAAAGCGCACAAAACACGAATGGTATAAGGCTTTATGGAGGTAAAGACGGAGATGATGCGTTTAGTTTTCTTTTCAATGACATTGAACAAGCAATTCAATGTGCCAAACTTATTAAGATGGAATTTGTTAACAACCTGTTTCTATCATCAACCGGTGATATAAAATTTGGAATCTGTGCAAAAAAATTCTCAGATGATAAAAATGAAAATGAAATATTACAATGTTGGGGACTAGCAAAAGATTGTTGCGAGTATAAAAGGCCATCATTCAGTAAGAAAGGGAATCTTCTTGTTTCTCAAGAAACGATTGATTATTTAATAAATAGTAATTCACAGATTGTAGAATGCTTTAAAAAAATCGAAAATGATGCATTATTAAATGTAAATAATTCATTAATCTATAAATTTCTAGGCATTGAACCTATAAAATAGTAGAAATACTGAGAGAGAAAAAATGATCATGACATGAAATAAAGGGAAAAAAAGAAAAGGATGTTATCGACCAATTACTCGAAAACATCGACTTTCGCGGATGTTTATTACGGAGACCCTGCCTTTCTCAAGTTCAGCTATCAACTTAATTGCCGCTTCTTTTTTTCTCGTATTTCTCCATGCCCAGAATAACATAACGGCCACGCCCATTTTTGGTAAGGAATACTGGGGAACCGAAACTAACATCTTTTAAGACTTCCGCATAATTTCGTTAATCCGACACAGGCTTAATATTTGGCATAGACTATCTCCGTTGTGAGTTTGACATGCCTTGGGGCGGACAGCGGGCAAAAAACCCGCTTTTTCCTGCAAGAAGGTTCTTCTTATCGCTTCACCAGGCGGCAATGGAAAGTGAACGCAAAAATGGAGATACAATATAAGTTCGCAATGAATATATTCGGTAATAATGCAATGCTATGTTATTACAACTTTATCCGCTATATCCGTCATTGCATTGAAAGTTGTATTGACTGTTATTTAAAGAATAATCATACTAAAAATGAAGCTGAAGAAGGTTGAAGATATAAAACAGGTTTTTGAAATCTATGGGGGGCTTCTACGCACCAGCGAGCTTTATGCCCAAAAAATCTTTTACAAGGATCTACGAAAGCTTGTTTCTGATGGCTATATTGAAAAAGTCCGCTATGGCTACTATCAATGGCTGGATGAGGATAATCCCAGCGAAGCCAGGCTAATTAATCAGCTTTTCCCAGACGGTGTCCTGAATATAGTGGACTAATGGCATGGAAAGGGAAGCAGAGGGGATAGCGGCGGTATACAAGGAGAGATGGGAAGTCGAATTGTTTTTCAAATGGATAAAGCAGCGTTTGAAGGTAAAGAGTTTTTGGGGTACAAGCGAGAATGCGGTATACAGCCAGATATGGGCGGCGTTGATATTTACGGTATTGCTATGGATAAACAGAGTATTAAACGGCATAACGGCCAGCCCGTATGAACTTATGATAATGGTGAAATCGGCGCTTTTAACGAAAAACTCGTTGATGGGGTTGTGCCGGTAATTTCTCTGTCTGGTTCCAAAACTGCTCAATCGAAAGACGGATATTTTGATACGCTTCCAAGCGTTCCAGAAGTATTGGGTTATCGTAATGGTCGGTCATGGCAATGCACAGTCAGACGCCTTTTTTCATGGTCCATTCCCAATCTGTCCAGCCCAACCCTGAACCGATCCAGTATGTAATAGTTGGCAACAGGCTTTCCATGGTAAGAAAACACCAGCCCCGGATACTGAGGAGTTTCAGGGCTACGGTCAAGCCAGCACCCAAGCATTTTTAAAGTCATCTCGGGGATAATTACAGCCCTGCTCCTTGTGTCATCGGCAGTCGCTTTTTTAAGAGGCCCTATCTTGCCTTGGTCATCAATAGCCTGGTTTATGATAAGCCCGCTGTCTGGGATGCTTACCTGTTCTCTATGCAATGCCCGGACTTCCCCTGAGCGTAAGCCAGCCGAGAGTGCTACGCAAAATAGGGTTCCGAACATTAAAGCGATTTCCTCCCGTTCCACCCTCATGTCGTCAGGACGCTACCAGACGCTAATTAGCTCTTTTTCATCGTAAGGGAATAAGACGGTTAGCTCCTCGCTTGACAATACGTCCTGCCTTCTCCCTGATCGCTTAATATGGTTCAAACTCTGGAATGATTTCTATGATGCCTTCCCGTTTGGCTTCACGCATAGCCAGTTAAAGGGTATAGATAATCGTATTACGGCATGAATTGGAAAGCCGCTGTTAAAGCATGTAGTCTTCTACTTTAACCGGGCGGATTTTGTCCAAAGGGAGTTGCCAAACTCAGGGAGAAGGTAATTAACGAGGTGGCGGCGATGCTGGATGACGGTTTGCGGTTTTAAGATACGCCCCTTAGCCTTCCACCGTTCAAGGTGGGCTGCCACTTCGAGGAACATCTTATCCGCGAATTGAGAGAAAGTCTTTTTTCTTAATTCATCTTTGCGTTTTTCTTCGAGCAGATCCGCTCTTAAGAGGTCTTCCAGAAAAGCAACTGCATCGCGCTTGTCCTCGCATCCGAACCCGCAGGTGGACTTTACCCCATCTGGTGGACACAAAAATAAGCGTGGAATAAAACTGAAGGAGAGGAAAAGATGGGAAAGAAAGTTACAGGACGGCGTGTCCACACGAAAGAGTTCAAAGCCGGGGCGGTAGCGTTGGCCGAGAAAAAAGAAAAACCGGTAAGCCGGATCGCGGCATATCTAGGAATCAACGAGAACATGCTGCGCCGATGGGTGCAGGCTTCCCGGGAGTCGGCGGGAAGCGGCCTGCAAGCGTTCCCAGGCCACGGGCGACCAAAGGACGCGGAGCTTGCCCGCCTGCGGAAAGAGAACAAGGCGCTCAGGGAGGCCAAACCATTACACGGGCCGCCTTGCGGTCGGCGGCGTTTTCTGGTTCCGGCACTACGAAAGCCCTGACTTGATCCTGGGCGTACCTGGAAAGCCTTTTAAGCGCCTCTTGCCTGTTGCCAAAAGAAACGCCTTTTACCGCCAGTTCCAAGCCCCCGGCCTTTACGATTGCCCAGGCTTTCACAAACGCCTCATGGCGATCCATCCGGCTTGAAAGCCTGTTTCCCAAACCCATTACCTTGCTTTTCATTTCCCTGTTATTCATTGCTTTCCTCCGTTTGCCTTACATGATAATTGTAGCCCATAAACTTCTTTTAGTCAATATAAAATGTAGTTTTTAGGCTATTTTTTTAATTTTTTTTTGAAGACTACTTATTGTTTGTATAGTAAATAGTAGTCCAAGGGCTATTTTTATTATAATTAGTAGTTTAAGGACTATCATTTTTAATTATCATGTGTTAAAATCCGATAATATGAGCATGGAAGGATATACTGCCAAAGAGATAGCTGATATTTTGGGAATAAACCTAAAGGCTGCTAAATTAAGGATTTTCAGGGAAGGGATAAAACCTTTAACTAAAGACGCTCTATATGATAAGTCAGTCCTTGAAATTCTGAAAAACACACCTAGCCGGGGACGCCCAAAAAAAGCTGTTATACCAGAATCGGATACGGGAAGCCCCAAAAAGCCTAAAGGCGATGCAAAGGCCAAGGCAAAGAAACCCGCGAAGCCAAAAAAATGAATGATGCAGAGGGCTGCTACATTATGAGCGTAAATAAAAAAGCCCTGCGCGAGTTGCTGAGTGTTTTAGCCGACATCGCAACCATCGCAGGGCTAATCCTGAGTTTTTAGCATCATCTAAAACCGAAGAAATCGCAAGTGGTTGGGAAGGCTATTTCTCCTCCCTGCTACAATTAAAAGCCTGATTACCAGAAAATTAAAACAACCTCTTGACAAGTAAGACAATAGGTGTTACTTTTTAATTGTGAAGCTGATCGGCATTGAATGGGACGATGACAAAAACGCCCTTAATAAACAAGAACATAATTTGAGCTTTGAAACCGCCCAGTATGTCTTTGCCGATCCGGAGAGGCTTGAGCGCTTTGACAGAAGCAAAGGCAACACGTCAGGAGAGGAACGCTGGCAAACATTGGGAAAAGTCGGGCCCGTTCTTTTTGTGGTTTACACGGAGCGCGGGGAAAACAGGCGGATCATTACCGCACGCCCGGCGGATAAAACAGAGAGGAGAAGCTATCATGGGAATTACCAGATCGACGGTCACGGTTGGTCAAAAGCCACCTAAAGAGGCCATAAAAGAGGCCAGAAAAGCTGCCCGGCGGCCAATAAATTATACAGAGGAAGCCCCTCGGTCTAGCCCGGAAGCCTTAAAAGAATTCGCGCAATTGGCGGCGGAACGCAACCGGCGCAAGAAAAAGCAGACAATAACGATCCGCATTGCCCCGGACGTTTTGGAAAGTTACAAAACAATGGGGGACGGCTATACCGGCATCATGGCCGATGTCCTTAAATACGCCGTCAATAACCCCGGCATCCTGACCGAAGCCACAAAATAATAAGTGGCAAAGAAAAAAGCCCCGGAGTTACCGCCGGAAGCCCAGGCCGGAAATGCCGCCGTGGAAACCAGGCGCGAAAAAGAAAAGCCGCTGACCTGGACGGACATAGAAATCTCCATAAAAAATAGCATACAGAGCAGCCCCGGAGAAACAGAAGCTGAGAAGCTGGCATATTTTAAGAAAGCGATCCTCTCCCACCTCGATAACCTACAGGCTGAGGAGGATAAAAAGGTCATTCCCTTCCCTCATAAAAAACAAAAAGGCAGCCCGAAAAATACTAAAAAGAAGCCCGAAATTCTTCCCCTGATATAAACGGCTTTACTACTTATTATGAAAGAATTAGCCATGGGCTTGTATTAACAGATATTATGTTCACTGAGACAAGAATTATTATAACGGATTCCACCGATTATTTTGACAGCGATAGCGAGAGAGACGAATACTATATCATTGAGCCGGATAGTTACCTGGAATTGCTTAATAAGTTAGAAAAAGAATACAAGCCTATCCCTGTTAAAAATTTGAGTTCTGAAACAAGGACGTATTATAATTTTTTTAAGAATGAAAACCTTAAAAAAATATTTCTTTTAACATTATCAATAATCGGCTATGATAAAAACATAAAAAATGAAACCGAGAAATATATGAGAGGCGATGAGCTAATTAAATTATTATGCGGAGATGCGATAAAGTTCAAAAAGGAATATTATTCTAAAGGGCCATGATAAAGTGTCTTAGAAAAATCCAGGGACGCGATTGAAGGAATATGCAAAATGAGTGCGGAAGAATATTTTAATTTGCCAGCATCCAAGGGAGACATTGAGCGGGTTATAGCCGTACTGGAAACGCTAAAGCCAGTACCCGCAACGCCGCCAAGCCCTGAGCCGGAGACCGACAATCCTATTTTTACCAGACTTGAAAAACGCCTTGCCGCTATAGAACGGTTAAGCCGAGATGCCTTCAGTGTTGGGCTTGGTGATGTCCCTATTGATGCAGAAACGGCGGCCCTTATCACCGGATTAGCTCGCCGAACCATTATCAACAGGGGCGCTCAGAAGCGCATCGACACGATCCAAATCGGGAGAAAATTGCAGTTTTCCCTCCGGGGCTGTATCCAGCTCGTGAACGATTCAAAAGTTAAGGCCGTTATGTCGGAAGCGGATATGGCGGCGTACAACCATTCAAAAGAAGTTTTGAAAAAAATAAAAAGACAGGTGATTTAGAGAAACGCCCACAGTGCAGCCCGGTTTCTTGCCCCGGATTATGAAAAGCCGGAACATTCCGGGGCTTATCGGATAAGGCGTAGTCAATGCTTCAGACACTCGTCTATGACATCTAGTGCGGTTGCCCTTATGTGCATCATTCTAAACCACTCTTCAATAACGCTGCTTGAAGCTTTTTGCGATAGCTTACCGACAAGCCCGGTAATAAGCTCATCGGTTTCTTCGTGGTATATGTCCGTAAAGCAGTACACGCGGCGATCCTCGTCTTCTTTCAGGCCAAAAGGAAACATCGGAAAATCGGATTTTTTCAATCCCTTTTTATTCTTTTTTGTGCCTTGTGATAATACCGTTTAACATTTTCTTTTTTTATTGTGCAGTGAATGAATGTAAAAAAATATCTTCTGTTAAAATTTCATCGTAATTATTATCAACAATCCAATATATGAATTGTTTATAGTCGCCACTTGCTGGGCTATACTTTCCGTTTATGGGAATGGAATTAAGTTGTAATGCCTCAATGATTTCCTTGATAACTCGCGGCGGTTCTCTCGTTATTTCTTTTAATGTTTCTCTGATTTCATCTCTGACAATCAGCTTTATTTCTTTCTTAAAAACATCGAAGAGAGATTGAAGTTCATCAACAGACGGTTTTTTATTCATACATTGAACCCGTTATTCCTAAGATCATTTCTCATTTCTTCCAGCGATTTCTTTAATTCCTCATTTTTTTGGTTGTCAGAAGAGTCCTCTAATACCTTAACGGTCAGGCTTTCAAGCAACGGAAAATTTTGTTCTATTCTTTTTTTGCATTAAGAATTTCAGGAACGGTTTTGCCATGCTCTTCTTTTAGCGTTGTGGCAATTTCTGCTACTTTCTCATTATTCCATAAAGTCTTTAGGAACCGGATCATCTTCATCAACATCAAGTACAAGAATACATTCTTCTTTGTATTGGTGAATGGTTTCAGAAAGATACTCGACAAATTTCGTAAAATCTTCCGATAGCAACCGTTCTAATTCTTTTATGATCCGAAACCGCTCAACAAGTAGGCTTGCTAATTGCCAATTAAACAACAAATTGTCAAATAGCTCTTCGGTTTCGCTTTTTTTTCTTTTTTCTTTTATTTTATCTTTCCAATCGCTACCGTCAACTTTCATTCCGTACCCCCTCCGCTATATCGATAACCGGCAGCGCGTTCACGGCATCCCGCTTCACTTTGTCGGTCGCATTTGCGTATACCTGCGTAGTCTTTACGTCCGTATGGCCCAGCAGTTTTGAAAGAGTGTAAATCTCTGCCTCGGATTCCAATGACAAAACCGCGAAGGTGTGCCGTGCCGTGTGCCATCCGATATTCTTTTCAATCCCGGTTTTCTTTGCCCATTTTTTAAGGTATTCGTTTGTATTGGTATTTGATTTCGCAAGCGCGGGGAATACCGGCTCTGTATAGCCGTGAAGCCGTTTGTCGTCAATTATTCCCCATGCGACAGGGTGAAGCGGGACAAACGCCTTGCGCTTTGTTTTCTCTTGCCGCTTGTTTATCTGCAACGGGTCGCGCTGTATGTCGCCCCAGGCAAGCGTTTTAAGGTCGGATATGCGAAGCCCGGTATAGCAGCCAAACAAAAAAGCTTGTTTTATTTCGGTTCCCAGCTCCCCGGCAATAGGAACGTCCGCAAGAAACTGGACCTCCGGGGCTGTCAGATATATCCTGTCGCTTTCTGGTACGGATACGCCCTTCACGCCTAACGCCGGATTGCGGGGAATAATGCGGTCCCTCGTTGCCTTTCGCAGCGCATAGCGGACGGCCCCGGAGTAATGCGCGACAGTCTTTTTTGACAGGCTGGTTTCTTTAAGCAAATAGTCCTGAAAGTCCTCAAGCCATTTTTCCGTTACGCTGCTCAGGGAGATATTACCGCCGGAAAAGCTTTCAAGGTGTTTAAGGGCTTTGTGTGTAAAATCGTTTTGCCCTTTGCCATCGGCTATGCCGTTCATGTATTCGATAAGGGTCTGCTTGCTGTTTACCGGATCAACCATTCCCCATTCGCCGGTCAGTATTTGCGCTTCCCTTTTTGATTTGCATATTTCGGCAAGGCGCATAATCTCTGCCCTTTGCGTTTTGTCAACCGGTACGGTAAGCCCCAGGGGTTCCCATTTCCGCTTTCCGCTATGCCAAATATCTAAATATATTTTTCCCTTGTGTATTCTTATGCTTACGCCCATGCTATCCCTTCTTGCGCCTTTTGAACGGAACGAAGCTTGAGGGGTCATCCTCATAGTCTTTTAGCCTTTCGTTGATCATTTTGATTTCTTCCGGGCTTGCCGGTTCTATGACAGGCTTCCAGTAGTCGTCTGCAAGGTGTGTTAATAGCGGTTTCAATGCCGGAAGGCTCCGATCCGGTATGTCGTCAATTATGCTGTGAATTTTTTTTCTTAATACGTCGGCGGTCATCTTTTGCCTCCCTTGTTTTTCTTACCGTATGCTTGCCCTCGCGGGTCAATGTGCGTGATTAAAATGCCTTTCTCGTTTATACGGAATAAAGGGTATTAATACCGCAGGGCAGAGCCCTGCACCCGGCGCCTACGGCGCCTTTCCGCGGCAGAGCCGCGGGGTATTAAACCCTTTTTTGTTCCTCCTCGCTCGGTCATGCGAAAGCAAGCTTTCGCGCGACCCTCGCTCGTCGTCCAATAAAAGCCGATAGCCGCCAACCCTCAGCCTAAAAAACCCCGGCTGTCTTTTTAGCGGCTTTATATCGCCTTCCGGCGGTTCCTTTTCCAGCCCCTCGATTGCGTCATCAATACGGTCCCTGTCATTCACGTTTAGGCGGTTCAGGTATTTGTCCGCTATAGGGTGCAATGATGCTTTCATGCCCGCTCCCAAAAATTTCCCACTAGCTCCATTTTCTGCTACATGGGTGCTACAAAAAAGTATAAAACATAGTGATATAAAACACAAGATAGTGAAGCATAAAAATTTCCCTCTCTGTAAAAAGGTGATGTTATGCGCTATTTTAAAATTTGCTAATTCCTTATAATACAAGGAATTATGAAACAAAATGAAACATAGTAAAGCAACAAAAAAGCCTGTCCGAAAACAGGCTTTAGCTCCCCCGCGCGGGTTCGAACCACGGACCCAGTGGTTAACAGTCTGGGGGAATGCCTTTTGACCTTTAGGTCAACTAATGGCTAATTCCTTATAATATAAGGAATTAGAATTATATTCTGATACTAAAATAGCGCATTTTTTCACTAAAGTCAAGCGAATTCTGTTGCCACTATTGTTGCCACTATTTTTAAATGATGGGTTTGCCGCAAATGCATAGCAAGTGGGAAAAAGTGGCTAAATATAGGGGATTCGATTTACAGAAGCGGGAAACCTTATCGCCCGATTAGGCAAAGGATTTTAATACCTGTTTCCTAATTTTGCTGGTGATTGCTGAGGTATAACCGAACCAGAATATATAAAGCCCTCATCCCTGGAGCCTCTAAAATTTATGCTTATGAAGAACCGAAACTAGAATCCCTCTATGCTGATATTACGGACTGGATTGGGGAGTAATGGCTAAGATAATCAAAGCCGGATTAATATGGCACTTACAGAAGCAATGTAAAGTAACCTAATAGATAAATTGGACAAAAACCGCCGGGAGCAACTAATTGTAGGCCCAAACACTTATCGTATGCTGTCCTTTCCTTATATACTCAATTCTATGAGGCTAAAGAATGTAGCCTATGTTTTGTGGCTCTTGCTTTTTGCATCGATCCCTTCTCTGATAAGCGAATCCCCGCTGGATGAGATAGTTTATGTAACCAATACAGGCAGGATGTACCATAGGGAGAATTGCTCGTATCTAAGCAATTCAAAGAAAGCCATTTCTTTAGGGGAAGCGATAATATCTTATAGTCCCTGCTCTGTCTGCAATCCTCCGGTAATAGATACTTCTAGTATCCAGATAGAAAATGGCGGTTTATATAGGGTTAATTTATTCGGGCTAAAAAAATCTTCTGATGCCAACACTGGCCTGATGCTAAAAGCTAAGGTTATAGGTCATATAGACGGCGATACGGTCAAAGTTAATATTCCAAGCCCTCCAAAAGACATATCAACAGCAGAAACTATTAGGTTTTTGGGGGTAGACACTCCTGAAACTGTGCATCCTAACCAGGCGGTACAGCAATTTGGTAAAGAAGCAAGCGACTATACGATGAAAAATCTCTTAGATAGGGATGTGTACTTAGCCTTTGACTGGGATCTTCGGGATAGATATGGCCGTCTTCTTGCTTATATTTATACTGATTCAGGGCAATGCTTCAACGCGGTTCTGATTCAAGAAGGCTATGGACACGCTTATTTGCAATACCCTTTTCAGTTCATGGAAGAGTTTAGGGGTTTGGAACAGGAAGCAAGACAGCAAAAACGTGGGCTATGGGCTATCCCATAAGAAAAATGAAAGGGGAAACTTAATGATGAAGCCCCGGAAATCCGGGGCTTCTTGTGCTTACTAAGCTTGTTTTTTCGCTTTAGGGGCGGCTTTCTTTGTTACTTTTTTTGCCGTTTTTTCTACTGCCGGGGCAGCAAGTTTAGCAGCATCAGCAAGTTTCTTCTGTAGCTCGCCTATCTGCTTTTCTAAAGCGGCTCTTTTAACATAAAGCTTCTCTAAATCAGCGACAATCTTTTCAACTTTTGTCATAATTTCACTCCCTATAGTTATTATACTTGACAAAATGTTAATGATTTTTTTTATCTTTGTAAATAGGCTTTCTATTAATGTCTGAATTACAGGTCTATCTGTTTTATAATGTTTTCCCAATTTGGAATAAAAAGTTTGCCATTTTTAAGGATTTTTTCTGATATAAAACTGATATATTTAATGGTTTCAATATCATCATCAAATTCTTTCCCCGCAATGATATGGTTAACTAAGTTTATTATAAATTTTATAATATTTATAGTACAAATAGTATTTCGGTATTTTGTTTTGACTTTATATAAGCAAGAAATAGAAGGTAATATATTTATTATCTTCATTAAAATCATACTATTTATAGATTTCTTATTTTCTTCTTTTTGACATAAATTCCTTGCTTTTTTATATGTAGAAGTAAAAAATATTTTTTCAATAAATTCTATTTCATAGTTTTCTAATTTTAAGCCAATTGTAATATAGTTATAAATATAGGAAAGGCAAGGTAAATACATAGTAATATTGATGTATTTTTTCATTTCTATTATAATTTCATTTAATCTATACTTTCTAGTAATACAAACATGAATGCGTTTTAGTCCTCTGTTTTTTATATCTTGAAATATTTTATTAAGGTTATTATCATAATAATAAATACCAACGCTTTCAATTTTACCGTTTTTCTTTTTACCTAAAAGGTATAAAAATCTTATTATCTTACTTTTGTTATATTTGTAATTAATTCTATATGAGACAATATCAATAAAAATAACTTGGTAAAATGGTAGAAGCTTTTTATTAACGTTTGTAGTAATAGTTAAATTTTTTATTAAATAATGATCTATTAATGCTTTTTGGCTTATAATTTTATTTATATAAAACCATTTTAAGAATTCCTTGAATTCACAAGTTTTAATAAGCCAAGGATTTTTATCAAGTAAGTATATAAAGCGTAAATAATTAATAGATTGCTTATATTTTTCATCTTTAACAATACCTAAAGGATAACCTTTTTCATCAATTGTTATTAAGTCCATTTTTGGAGTGTGAATAAATTGATTAATGAATAAAGATAAATCTTTATCTAAAGTATTTATATCACGAAAAGACTTAATTTCTGGAATTATTTTATATTGAGTTTTTAAATATGGATTATTTTTAGGATGCTGTACTTCCAATAAACTATACTCTGTATTTGCTTTATCTAATTTATCTACCATTTTATTATAGAAAATTGCATCCTGTTGGATAATGTCGCCCTCATGATTATAACACAACAAATATAAAAAAATATTACGTGATTGGTTATACCTATCAACACGACTTAAAGCTTGTATAATTTTCCAAGGATTCCACCATAATTCCATTACAATTACATGAGTAGCAAATGGGAAATTAAACCCTTCTGCTGTTTTTTGTAATGTTGTTAACATAACTTTTATTTCATCGTTATTCTCAAAAACTATCAATTTCTGTTTTTGCTTATTCCCTTTGTCTTTACCAGTAAGTAATATAGAATGTAAATTGAGTTGATTACAAATATTTTCATATATTAATAAGACATCAATAAATTGAGAAAAAATAATTACCTTTTCATTAATTAATGTATTTTGTAATATTATTTTAATTGCATTTTCTTTAGTACATTGAAAATGACTGTATTTACTACTATTTTTTCTCAATGCTAATGGATGGGAAAGGAAAATCCTTTGCTTAGGAGTAACCGTTAATGATATAAGATTTAATTCATTAAACATAGCCTCATCAATAGGTAAAGATAGAGTATATGTATATTTTAAGAAATTATTATTATCTTCTGTATAATATAACAAAGCATTCTTATTTTTATATTTATCTATATAGTATAATAATATTTTACTTATTTTATTTTTATTATATTCCTTATGATTATTATACATATCAATTAATTTTTTATATACAATTTTTTCATTTAAAAATAGAAATAAAAAGCCTAATTCTTCTGTGTAATTTTGAATAGGTGTCGCTGTCAATGCAAGTATTTTTCTACCATTTAGCATATAAATATTCTTACTTTTCTTTGTTAATTTTTTTGAGTTAATAATAGTATGTATTTCATCAAATATTATTAAGTCAAAATATTCATTTAAATAAAAATAATTATTAGCAATATCAAGACAAATAGTTTCATAAGAATAAAATAATATACTTTTAAATGGAAAAAAATATTTACCATTTATAAGGAATCGATATCTATCTTTTCCATGAATATGTGCAAATTTAGTATAATTTATATCATTAGAATTTTCTTTATTAATTATACCACTTGCATCTAAATGGTTTAGCCAAGGGTCTTCATAATTAGACGCTTTATGAATTATTAAAATACGAAATTTATCAATATTATTATTTATGACTTGCTTGATTATTTCACAAGCAATTCTTGTTTTACCAGAACCAGGATGTGTAGAACAAATAGGGTTAATATTATTATTAAAAGAAATATTAATATAGTTAATAGCTTCTATTTGTATTGGCGTTAATATTTCATTTGACATTTTGTTGCCTTATTGTAACCTTAATAAATTAAAATAAATATCATTTAATCCCTGCTTATATGTGTCAATTATATTTATTTGATATTCTGATAAATAATAAATCAATGGTTTACCAAAAGAAAAGTTATTATATAAATCTTGAATGTTTTTAATTTTCCTTATAAATTCTATAAAGTCTTCCTGTTCATAATTGACATTATTAGAATATATTGATATAAAATTAATAATAATATTTTCTATTAATTTAATATGATTATTTGATGATAGATACTTTATAGTAGATGAATTAGTATTTGATTGTAATAAAATATTTTTTGTAGCATTCCTCATGTCTATATTTTGTTTATAAATATGTCCTGTCAAATTTTTGATCTTTTTAGAATTAGTAGCTTTAATTGTATTATTGACTTTTACACTCTCAATGACATTTTTATTTAAATCATGTTTGATATGCCTAAAAAGGTTATATTGCTGTACTGAAGAATCTTTTTTTTCTTTATAAAAAATACTTATAAATTTAACTTGAAATGAAAGGAAAAAATAAAGTAAATAAAATGGAGACAATATTATTAATGGGTGATTAGTATTATATTCTAAATGAGACAAGTTAAAAAACTTGTCTAAATAGTTATGTAATTTATTATCTTTATAAAAATATTCTCTATATTCATTTATTAAAGTACAGATATGCAAAGATAATTGTATTTCTTTTGAATAGGAACTAGAATAGATATGAAAAATTGTATTGAAATCCGAATTGTTATTTATTTGAGAGAGACTATTATCAATATTTTGTTTATTGATTATATACGATAATCTATATAAAATATTTTCCCAATCACGTAATAATTTAAAATTTGAAATACGAGGCTTTTTCCTAATAGAAAGTTTTATCATTTCTGTTAGCTCTTCTAATTTCTCTTGCGTCGTTACAGAATTGATATTGGAGGTAATTATAAGAGAATTAATATCCGGTTTAGCATAGTCAAATGATAAAAGGTCATTAAAATTATTAATGCCAAGTATTGTAAAAATATGTAACATAAAGAGAATATTACAATGTATTCCAAATTTCATGTCTTCATTTATTTTTATATTTTTTTCAAGACGTTCCACCCCTTTGCGGAATGCTTCAAAAGTAATTCTTTTATTATCTTCTTCATCTAAAGCATTATTTTCTAAATTAGGATTAAAATATTTAAAAATAGGATCAATTGCTTTCCAAACTGCTTTGATACTGGCATTTTTTGTTTTTAAAACTTTTGATATGCCTTCATTTTTATCTCCAAAAGAAGCATCTCTACCATAAGATATAATTTTATTATAGAGAGCTATTTGGAAATCATAAATAAAGGGCGTTGGCGAGAAATATAGTTGCAAATTTGAAGAATCATCATTAGTACCTGTAATGGGAAGATTTTTATCATCATAAATAGTCATTAAAATATACTCCCGATGGAAAATTACTATTACTAAATAATTTAAAAAAACTATAATGAGGCAAAAAAAGGAATAAATTGTCCAAAAGTACATTTATATCAAATATATCCAATTAGGCTTTATAAAAAGAAAGAATAGCAGAATTGAAGGATAAAAACGATGAATGTGGAAATTCTATATAAGATGAATCCGACAAAAAGGCTAATATCGAATAAATGCCTATACGAAAATGTCCAAGAATACATATATGATGTGACTTAACAGGCAAATTCATGTGTATTTGATAGGTTAGCTCCCAATACGCCCCTTTCACTTTGAATATGACAGAAACATCTCCTTGGCAATGAGCCAAGGAGGATAAAATGAAAGAAGAAACCAGGTATGGAGTTTACAAAAGAAGGCTAAAATCCGGAAAAACAGCATATTACTATTGGGCTTACCTTAGCGATGGAAAGAAGGTTTATCGCAGTACCGGAGAGGATACCTATGAGAAAGCTGTCCGCTATTGCCATAACCTGATTAAATTAGGGAAACTGGTAGAGGAGAAATGCTATACATTTGGCAAATACACCGAAAAATTCTTTGTTTTTGAGGATTGCCCTTATATAAAAACCCGCTTGCTACATGGAAAATCCTATACTAAAGGGTGGGCTAAGGCCCAACGGAACCTTCTCATGTCAAAAATTATCCCTGAATTTGGCGAATTAGACATTAGGGAGATATTTGAGGCAAGGATAGAAGCATGGCTTCTAAGAATAAAGCAGGATGGGGCTGGCACTAAGACATTAAACCACCTCATAACTGTTCTAAGGATTATCTTTGGCTATGCGGCTAAGTCCCACATCATTGAGGATAACCCTATGGCTAATATTGAGCTTTTCTCAGTAAAGGCCGTGGAAAAAGGCATTTTAAGCCGAGATGAACTCGTCAGGTTGTTCTCTGGCAATTCCGGGGCTGTCTGGCGGTCAAAAATGCACTACGCCTTGAACCTTACGGCCCTTATGACTGGAATGCGGCTGGGCGAAATATTGGCCTTAAAGTATGAAATGGTAAAGCCTAGCGTCATAACCGTAGCGTATTCATGGAGCGAATCCGACCAGCTAAAATGCCCTAAGAACGGTAAAACAAGGAAAATACCAATATCGGAAAACCTATACCGGCTCCTGCATAGCCTGAACGAAGGAAGGGAACCTTCTGATTTCATATTCTCGCATGGAGATAAGCCAATAGGCCATAAATCGGTATATAAGCAATACTATAGGGCGCTGGAAAGCATAGGAATCGATAGTCTTCACAGAAAGGAACTAAACTTAACCTTCCATTCCTACAGGCATCAATTCAATACAATGCTATTAGAATCCGGCATTGCCCCTGAAACGGTACGCCTATTAACCGGGCATTCCCCTGGGATGACAGAAAGGTATAGCCATGTCCAGTTGACAAATATAAAATGCTTTCCATTCTTTGATCCCTGCAACTCACAAAGCATCGCCGAAAATGCTGCTTTCTAATCTTATTTCACTTTTTCTCAATTTTATATATAAAAAATAATATCCAATATCTTGATAATTTATTCAGATTTTGAATAATAATGTCATGGACGAGAAAGTTACTGACTTTGGCAAACTATGTAGGTCTTATCGTTCTTTAAAAGGGCTGACTATGGCTCAATTCGCAAAAGGAATAGGAAAGCACCAGTCAGATATTACAAAGATTGAGCAAGGCGAAGTCCCTATATCCATAGATTATATTAGAGCTTCTATTGAAGCTTATGGGATTGAGGATATAAATAAACAGCTAGAGTTTCTGCAATGCTATTTCAACTGTTCAGGTAGATTTGAGATTCAATTAGGAGAGCTAGGCCCATTAAGGAAAGAATGGCTGGCGGCTTTATGCATATTGGGAGACGTAATCGATAAGAATCCAGAAGGGTGGGATGATCTATTGGATTGGCACAGAATCTTTTATACAAGGTTAAAAGGTTTAAAGCCAAAATTTACGACATTAGGCGATTCTGGCAAATCTATCTAGCTATTGGGATTCTATCTGTCTCTTATAAGCAATCATCCCTCCGTATGCTTATTTACTGAGGGATGATTTTTTCATTTTGAAACTAATATAAAACATCATAATGTGGATCAAAAAGTATTAACTAACCTTATCCAAAGCTAAAGGAGCTGAACTATGGACAAACTGTATAAAGTTGAAGAAATCGCTAAAATGCTCAATGTTTCCGTCTCTTGTATATACAAGAAGGCTGAGATTGGAGAATTGGGATCTATCAAGATAGGCTCTGCATTGCGTTTTTCAGAGCAAAATGTAACTGATTTCATAAAAAGAAATAACAGGGAAAAAGTAGTTATAAAGAAAAGGAAATAGCTATGATGGATATGAGTTACCCTGATAATAATTCGTTTGTTCTCTTTGGAATTGATAAAATAACGCTTGGCATTGAATCCAGTTACTTGAATTATCATAAAACACCAGAGAGATTAGAGAAAATTATTGACATCATACAATGCGGAAATTGGACAGAGTTAAATATTCAGTTAGAAGTAAATGGGCAATCTTGTATCAATTTTATGCATCCTCTATCCTCTATTCTACAGGCTTTACTATACGGAATATCTATGAATCTATTTAAGGAACCATTATCAAGTGATTTATATAGCTTTATTAATGCAATTTATAATGGGGTATTAAATCCTTATAGTTTTATGGTTCGATTCTTTGATAATGGAATATTTAAACTTGACGAATATGAATTATTTTTTGATTGTTATGGATATAACCCTTTTTTAGATTTTGATAAGTCAAAATTTAATTTTATAAATACTACTATTTACACTAAAGACTATAAAAAGATAAAGCGCTCAGATGGTACTAATAAAGGAACAAGACGATCATTGCTCTGTTTTTATGATAGGGGCTTAAAAATATCTAGCCCATATACAATAAATCGACTAGAGTTTCGCATTTGTGATTATAGGACAAAAAATATCTTAAATCCCATTGACCTCTATTATTCTGTAGTACAATTTATCAACGCTCATGGTACGCAGATAAAACAGACATTAAAGAGATATTTACCAGAAGGTTCGATTACGTTTAATGAAGACTATATTAATCAAAATGTGCCTATACTAAGTAAACTTATTTGGCTTTTATGAAAAATAGGGGGTTATATTAATAATATATACTTATAACTTACTTTTTAATACGCATAGTATAATTATATAATATAAATCACATAATAGCATTACTATCTTTAATGGCATATGTACATAAGTATAATAATATATATTATTGACTATACTAGCCTTATTATATAATAAACTATAATAAGGCTCTTACTATAACAAACTTAATATATATTATTGGAATAGTATATTAGCTATATTTATAAACTTAATATACTAATAGACTTATTGGAAAAGATAGAATATTACCTTTTAAACTCAGCTCTAAACTATACTCATATAACCTAAGCTTCCTTTATTAATGACTTTTTCTAAATCCTCATAACTAAAATGAAAGTGATTTAAGCCGCCTATACGGTCTTCGTTTATAGTGTTGCTACAAAACGGTTCTGTGATATGATAAAGCGTTAAGTTAGGCGTTGTAATTTCTTCATCGTAGTTATCTTTCTGATCTTCGAAAATGTAAAACACCCTTCCTTTTCCTTTTGTGATGCTATCGGGATTGAGATTTCTTAAAAATAGAATAACCGATTCATCATCTTTGAAATACTTAAAATTGCCTCTTCCAACTTCCAGCGCATAAAGAGGAAATTTTTCAAAATCTAGTTCAATAATCCTGCAAGATTCCTTTTCTGGATGAATCATGTAATAGTCCTCGGCTTCTTTTCTGGTAGTAAATACTCCCTCAAAATAGTCTCTTGTCTCTAATACAGTAAGCATATATTATCTCCTTCTGTTAATTGCAATAATGTTAATCATATCATTAGTGTTTAATCTAAGCTAATTATGATAGATATGATAAGTTATAGTATTCAATAAAAACTCCTGACATAGCTCTATTACATCGCATATTTCATACAGTTAAAGTAGAATGAATATACGGACAAATCCAGAGTAAAGACTATTAGAGAAAAATATTAATAGTCATAATTAAGAAAAAGATAGAGAACCTCAGAAGATTTTTAGAAAAGCAGGTCTATTGTTTAAAGAATACCTTTACTTTGAATCAGAGGCTCTCACCTTTTGGTTTTGAAAAGAGCTATTTGTTTGTTTATTCATGTTTGGCCTCCTGTATGAAAAAACTATCTAATATAAATACTTCAAAATTCAATTTATGTCAAGGGTACGCGTTGCCTCATGAAAAATGTTACCGAAAAGCTCTCATGCCTCAAATAGAAAATGTTACCCAAATTAAACTAAGGACGCCTGAAGGAGGGCGTCCTAATGGGGTTAAGCATGAAAGAAAAAAAGGCAGTAGCGAGGGAATACAAATCCCGCTATCAGAAGGCAACGAAAAAAGAGAAGAAGGCCCTGCTGGACGAATTCACCAGGCTGACAGGCTACCACCGAAAATCCGCTGTCCGCCTCCTGGGCACAAAGCCGGTAAAACAAGTCTTGGTCTGCATTGACAGCAAGACGGTAAAAGTCAAGCCGGAAAAGAAGCGGCCCTCCAACAGAAAAGGGAAACGCATATACACAGATGAGGTCACCAGCGCCCTCCGCCTGGTCTGGACGTTTTTCTGGTTCAAGTGCGGGAAAATACTTGCCCCGCTTATGAGGCAGCAAATGCAGTACATCGCTCAGTGGCCGGCCTTCGGCATCACCGAGGAAACAGCGGAAATGCTCAAAAAGATAAGCCCTGCATCCATAGACCGTTACCTCAAAAAAGACAAACAGGCCCTAAGGCTGAAAGGGAAAAGCCTCACAAAACCTATAGATTCCCTTAAAAGCCGCATCCCCATCCGCACCTTCTACACAAGCGAGGAGCGCAAGAAGCCGGGCTTTTGGCAAATCGACACCGTCCACCACTGCGGACAGGCTACATCGGGCCAGTATCTGCATACTTTGACCGCCACCGACGTCGCCTCAGGCTGGATAGAGCTCCGCTCCCTCCTTAATAACGCCCACAAGTGGACTTTCGAGGCCCTCTCCAACATAAAAACCACAGCCCTTCTGCCTGTCCTAGAGTTTCACAGCGACAACGGCTCGGAGTTTATCAACAACGCCACGGAAATCTGGTGCAAGGACAACGGCATCCCATTTACCAGAAGCCGCGACCACAAGAAAAACGACAACTGTTTCGTCGAGCAGAAAAACGGCGCCGTTGTCCGTGAGTATGTTGGCTATGACAGGCTTGAGGGGTTCCAGGAACAAGCACTCCTCGCCGCCGTCTATAAGCCGTTGGTTCCTTTGCTCAACTTCTTCATGCCTACCCAAAAACTAAAAAGCAAAACCAGAGTCGGCTCCAAAGAGATCAAGGTTTACGACAGTCCTGAAAGTCCGTTCCAAAGGCTTTCCAAATCCAAAGAAGTGTCGCAGGAAACAAAAGATTCCCTTTCGGCTCAAATCGCTCTTTACAATCCGGTAGCGCTTCAGCACAATACCAACAAGGCTATCATCCGCCTTAGGCAACGGCTCGCCCAATCGAACCGCATAATAGCCAAGGAGTAATTTTAGCTTTGGTAACATTTTCTAAATGAGGCATCAATAATTTTCGGTAACATTTTGAAATGAGGCATTTCGGGGTATTTCTTGCAATTTGGCATTTTTTGCGATTCTTTTATATCATCAAAGTTGTCAATATAGTATCTTGGGTATTTGCCGTGGGGATAGTTAAACAAAGTCTTTTTGGATTCTCCATACCGGGAAATTAAGTATTGTTCAAATACGCTCAGAGAAGTCCCAAAAGGCTCATGGACGGTGTGGTAATGATTGTCCGCTATCCGTTCTAAAACATACAGGATATGATCGCCGCAAAAAAGGTTTATGATTGAATAATAGAATGACCGCCATGCCAATACTTTTTCTTTATTTTGAGGGGAGTACCATTCCATAGGCTCAAAGTGGCTTGAAGGCAAGCTAATATGGTCAGGTGTAATAAAAATATGCATACCCATAGGGCCAAATGTAACTACATTTCTTTTAGGTATTTTGCGTATGCCTTGGATGTCAGGAAAAGAAACTGGATACCAGGTGTCCATATTGAAAGATTTTGACATATCATACCCATCAAAGCGTAAACGCAAATAATCATATTCTGTTAAGTAAATTTCGTCAGGAATTTCAAGTTTCCTTAATTCTGTTATGGCATAGTATTCTAGGTCGTAAATGTCGTTATTCTTGAAGTCGAGGCTATGGTTGCCCAAGAAATTCAAAACTGGCAGATATTTTTCTCTTTTGATTTTAAGCCCCTATTATTAATATAATAAAAAAAAATGAAAAATGGGAAAAAAAATGCAAAAAAAATTTTAAAATTGTGTCTAGTACCGCCATATGATGTCGCAATAAAGATTGAACTCTCTAATGAAACTTTCATAACTGTTTCATACTAAAAACATAAAGATTATTGTTTGTCCAGAAATATAAATTGTCTTTTTGGGCATGGACGCAATTTAGCCTCTCATTATTCTCGTTAAAAAATTCATAAAAACTACCTTTTTTATCATAATTTTCAATATCTACAAGTACGAAATTTTGATCGTTTTCAGTTCTATATTGAAGCAAAACTTTGTTATCCAATATTGCCATATATTTTGAACCTAATCTCCATTCTAGTAATTTTTTAGGTTTTTTATTAGTTATCTTAGATAATGCAAACCATGATTCTACATTACCATTGTAAATATTTACTAATAACTCGTTATCAGAATATACATTTAAGCCATCGCATGAATGTATATAAAGGTTAGTATCATCATATTTATACTTGATTTTACCATTAGGCATAAAGCAATTAAGCCCTTTTTCCTCAAGCTTACTACTAAAAAAAACTCCTGAATCACTATATGAAACCCAAAGCTCATGTTTGCCATTTGTTTGAATATCATTAATATTATCTCCAAGATTCAATTTTCTCTTTATTTTTCCCTTGCAATTATAAATTTCGCAATTCTTTTTGATAAATTTTTTAAAAGAATCGCTTTTTGAATGACATATAAAACAATATTTGTCATCATCTATTTGTAAAGCATGAGTATAATTTATATTTTTTTTATTTAATTCTAGGACTTTGTTTTCCTCTAGCACAACCAATCTATAATTTTGTGGTGCTATTGGAATAATACAGAATTTTAATAAAGTCCTATGTATTGGCTTGCCAGCTTCCTTTCCAACTGGCATATAATGTGTAACGTTCAATGATTTTAAATAATCGTATGTTTTATCGGCAAATAATAAGTTTATATTACCGTTATAGCCTAAAGTACAATTAATAAATATTAAGTCTTTACCAATATCGTTACTGCTAAAAATAGGCTTTAAACATAATTTCTCCATTGCGATATTATTTTCTAAATATTATTTTATGTCAAGCTTGTTTATCCATTGTTAATATATATCATTTATAAAGATACACTTTAGTCGATAAATATATTATAGGTCACGAGCCGCAGTAATGTGATGAAGCGCATACAGACCTGTTATGTGCAGTACCGTCGTACTTTATTTTCTACATACACAAACCAATACATCAATATCTATATTATTCCCAAGTTCTTTTGATTTTCCACAAAATGCAATATTTAATCCTGTTTCGTTTATTTCTTTAGTCAATTCTTCTATCGTAAACAATACCCAATAACATTTACTATCAGAATATGGGTAAAATTTCTTTTTTTTTGTATATTGTTTATAATTATTTTTTACAAATTCATAATCATGTGTAGAAAAGCATAATATTCCATCCTTTTTTAAGACTCTTTTATTTTCTATTAACATTTTTATCCTATTTTCCTTTGTATATATATTTCCATATGTTTGAGCCCAGATTATTGAATAGTCAAAATATTCATCTTCAAATTCCAAATCTATTCCATTGCATAATTTATAGTTAATTTCCAACTTTTCTTTTTGCGCCTCTTCTTTTGCAATTTCAATTTCTTTTTCAGAAATATCTATTCCAAAAACCTTATAGCCAAGTTTTGTCAAAGCCATTGCTTCCCGCCCAGTACCACAACCAATATCTAGTACATTACCTTTATTCTTTTTAAAATATTTTCCAATAATAATATTTTCCCAATCTCTAAATCCTAAATTATTCCGATCAAACATTTCTTTTATGTAAATATCTTCTAAAAAATGGCTTTTAACAATATTATTATATTTTTGCATATATTTTCCTCTTTTGTAATTATATCTATTTTCTATATTTTTGTCAATCAATTTAGGGGCACATAACGTGTAGGCGAAAGCCGATCCGCCGTAAGGCGGCGATGCTGTTACAGTCCTGTTATGCGTAGTTGCGCTTTTATTAATTAATTCCCCGAATTCAAATCATTTTTTGTCTTCTGTCCGCTTTTCCCCATTTGTCTGCCCAATCCTCAACAAATTCAGTTTTAAGAAGATTTTTAAGAAAACTAAAAGGTGCAAGCAATATAAAAAATGGTCCAAGTAATAAACTTTGCAAATAATGACCATACTCATGTCTTAAAATTTGATGATTTATATTATTCTCATCTTTTACGTCATTTATTTCGGCTGACATAAAAATAAAAACACCCATTGAAATTCCACCTATAAATTTTGGAACTGAGTTCGTTGTAACTATACTTCCTTTATACCAAAAATGTGATTTTTTAATAAAAAATAAAAATAAAAATAGACCAAGAACTGATTGAATAACACCCCATGTGCAATTAATTATAAATATTAAAATATATAAAAGTCCTTTCATTCTTAACCTCTTTTTTATGCATTATAATGATTAATCTATTTATTCAGTATTAAAGAATATATTTAAATATTTAAGATGTCAAGACATATTAATATATTTTTATATTTTGCTTTTAAATTCAGTTTGTCAAACGCATTTGCACATAACGTTCCGGAACCCGAGCCGCCAAAGGCGGCGAAGTGCATACAATCCTGTTAGGCGACGTAAAATATTATTGATTATTTCTATTATAATCATCAACAATTTTTTGGAATTCTTCATTTTTCTTCTTTATTTCTTCCCATGTATTTTCATATCCTTTTAAATCATATCCTTTTATTCTGAACAAATAAATTATAGCATCTATCATATAGTAAGAAACATTTATTATTCCTACCTGTAAAGCTAAATCAACATCTTTATTAATGAGCCATCCATTTATAGATTCTTCATTGAAAGGTTCATATATATAAGAATTAACATCTACCGTTTCTATCATGCCGTCAATAAATACTATTTCTTTATAAATATAAGTTTCTTCGCCATTCCAATCATGTAAAAAGTAATCAATTAAATTATCTCTTGTAACATCACCTATTCGTAGTAAAACTTTAATTAAATTCTCTAATTTAATATAGTTAGTATTATTATCTAAAATAACAAAATTATTATTAAAAGTTATATTGTAATTATGGTATTCCAAATAATCAACCAATAATCTATTTTCATTTCTTTCATTTGAAAATATTATCGCTAATTCATAGTTATTACTAATACAAGAATTATAAAACCCAGATATAATTTTTTGCAACTTAAGATAATTTTTAATAGTTTTGTCATTATAATTGCCTTCTGAAATATTGTTAGCTAATGTCTTTGATAAATCAAGGATGAATACTTGAAAACTTGTTTTATCAGTTATATTAAAATCATTTTTAACGATTATTTCTTCACCAATAGTTATAGGCAATTTATTTTTCTTAATATATTGCTCTACTGTATTTGCTATATTAGTCAAACCATCATCGCATGATAATAATAAAATGGAGATCAAAAAAATATAGGGGAAAAAATATCTCTTCATAGTTTTTTATACACCTAAATTAATATTTTGGCAAGATGAACACTTTTCATTTTATGTCGCCTAACGTTCCGGCTGTTTACGAAGTTGGCGGCGGCATATAAGGGCTTTGCGAAGCAAAGACCGCCGCCGCCAATTTGCCGGAATGAGGCGTGGGAGCCTTTAGGCGACCTAGCCGAATGGAGGCCGAGCCGCATACTTGCGGCGATGCGTAAACAGTCCTGTTATGCGCAGTTGTGCCGTACACTATTATTTTTTCTTTTCAAACCATTTGTGTTCTACCATATAAACAACACTTTCTATTACTGTTTCCGAAAGTGTATGCCTTGGATTATATTCTAGCAAACGTTTTCCTTTTTCAATACTATAATAACCACTTCTGATAATATGATAATAAGTCCTATCAATAAAATCTTTATCCTTTGTATAATTACACCATTCTTCCCACGGAAGTAATTTTATTTTTTCCTCA